>ERZ1740056.42-NODE-42-length-14409-cov-8.655357_pt1 | contig 14409 bp, 6 predicted proteins | sample MGYA00581746_ERZ1740056 | MGnify/ENA primary metagenome ERZ1740056 (study PRJEB43018, sample SAMN04849745) | marine metagenome | isolation source: floating plastic debris | place: Pacific Ocean | collected 2008-09-01 | study: EMG produced TPA metagenomics assembly of...
CACTTCAGGTTCACTGCAATTTAACCTTAACAACACCCCCTCAAATGAACCAACCAAAACCGTGGGGTGGAAAACAAACAATTTGAACCTATGCTTTTGTCGTCGATTGAAAAGTTTGGCTATTGGTCAAGGAGGATGACATTGATTTTGGCACCTCTGGAATTGACTGTACACAAACAGATGAAAGAGTGGCGCTTGCAGGACTGGGTCTATTAAAAGCAGATTGTACACAGTGACCTCAATTAACACATTGTTTTTTATAGGGTCGATACATTTGCATTGTTGTGATATCGAAGAATTTGTAAATCAGTCGGGCGCACACACAACGCTTCAGATTTTCTAAAGGAGAGGTGACAATACGACATCTTTGCTACATAGTGATGGTACTTTTAATGGACGGCTCAACCTTCCGCCTATTCCGGCTGGAAGGCTTATTTATAATGCTTTATGGGTGCAGCTCATCATTGAATGGTTCACATAAAAAACAATCCACATAGCTCACAATTAATCTCCATTTAATCATTCCAGATGGAGCCTTCAAACCAGATGCATTGGGCAATCTTCCCACTTGTAATGGAAAGAAGAGCACAAACTATTTTTATTACCATAGTTCTACCAACTTTCTTGCCATATCAAGTTTGATGTGTCTGATGTAACTAGTTCAGGACTTTCAGTTGCACCACAGGCCTATCATCTAGTTGTATGAACATTGAAGTTTTACATTCTAACCTTGACTCGCAGTTTTCCCCGTCGAGAAAAGCAGATATATTTCCGTCTATTCCGCCTGTGTATATAAAATTGATCTTCAGTTCCATCTATTTTCTCGAAATTGAATTGTTGAGCTATAAAAGATTGAAAACATTGTAACATTAGGAACAATACAAGGTGCTGTGCATGCTGGTACGTGAATAACAAAAGTTGTACCCCAACGAAGTAATATCTAAATAAAAACATAAAGGAAAGAGTCACATATCATCTCGGGGGTGTTTTGACTCTGGGAAAGTTTTGACAGTCATTGCTGGGTTGTGTTTACCAAACATATTCAGTTTATTAATAGAGCTAACAAATTATTTTTGTATTCCAGGGGAGATGACTTTCATATGAATCACACCTCCCAATCACATATTAGATTAGTAAAGATCTGCATGCACTCATGTTCTGCAACAAACTCTCCAGAGAAGGTTTTGCAAGGGTTTAAACCAATTAACCAATATTCGAGTCAGATACTTTTACAACAATAAATGGGAACTTTTCGCATTGCATGCGGTAAAATTAATTGATCACAAGAGGCGGTGTCCTTGTAAGAAAAATTCTCTCACTATTGGACTTATGCAGACATTAAATATTACAATATTTGAGCATTGCTGCCAAAATGTAACCCAAATGTAAAGGAAATGTCATGTTATACTGGATTGCATTAAAAATCTGCTTACATACACCTAACATTGGCAGCAGCTTTTGCATACCTATTCCAAAACATACTTTTATTATATTATGTCAACTATCAACAACAGCTGCCATTTAATTCCAACTTTAGAGCCTAGGTGTCTTTGCTTGGGCAAAGGTTTGTGTGCTAAATATTCGTGACGAAAGTGGATTTTTGTTTAAACGGCATCCGGCGTGCCCCATATTGACAAAATATAGCAACACAGTACTGCTTCTGTTTACATTATTATAATATTTGTATGCCCTGCCAGTAAGACCCTGTGAAGTGATGCCGCTAATATGAAATATGTATTACATACATATATAATTTTATATTTTGTTGAAGTTTCGGTGTAATGAAATCTGCGGATTTACGTTGACCTGGGTGGCACCGGAGCACACTTTCATGATTTGGTCACGATTAGTGCTCCTGTGTTTTCTATCTGTTTATTCTTCAGGTGTCATACAATCCAGTTACCCCTGCCTCACCCAACTGAAGATCTACCTATCATTAATATCTCAGTGAAGCATCTAAATTTACTTTTATTTATGTATTGCTGTGACACTGACCTTCATTGTTTTCACGCCTAGAGAAGTTAAATAGATCTTGAAAAAGGCTATCAAATAGAGAAATATTTCCAGAATTTACCATTTTATCTAAGTTCAATATATAAGTGACACGTTGCATACCAGGCCTTAGATTACCATTGAAAACCTAAACTAATATTGAACCCCGTTGCCGATGTCACCACCAAGATGTGTGCTGCAGTCTCATTTTATGAGTTTCCATTCTAAGTCATATACTTACAAATGTCATTTTGTGACTCGAGCGCGTTTGCTTGTATGCTATGTTCATATATGTTCATATATCCATCGCCACCTTCACTGCATAGACTGCGAACTTTAAATATCCCATAATTATTTGAGTTTTTATATCCATATAAGTTTGATAATTGTAGTGGATTGTTCATTGCAGAGGTTCGCTTGCTACGCTGTCTGCTGTCACTACCGGCAGTGTGACGTACGGAATGTGAGTTTGATGCCATGAATGATAAATCTGTAATTACTGCACAAGAAATCTACAAAAACAAATCTCAGCATTAAGAAACTGGATGACATAACATACGAAACAAGAATGAAATTCAGTACATGTTGACTTGAGAGGACTGCGTTGGGTCGATGACCACTTCATTAGCTTAAATATAAAACAATGCCTTGCGGAAGTTTGTACATGAAGGATGCCCTGAGAAAATTTCATTGACATCTGAATATACCGTTTTGCATTTACTTACGTAACCAGGTCTCTGGGTATTGGCTTTTTCTAATCTGCATGCGATGCAGTGCAAAAGGTCTTTAGCATATCATACAAGGTGCCAGAGCCTGATAAGATGACACAGTGCACACAACAAATTAAATCACAAGCCTATTATCCAGTGGTGATAATATTTGTACAGATATTTGACCATCTTTTGTTATGGCACTTGATGCTAATGGAAATGTAACACCATGTCGGTGTGATGGATGATCCCAGGGCCAATTAGATGTGAGACAAGACAGAAGATTGGATGGAAGAGTGTTGAGTGGTGCATACTTCTACCAGTCTGTATCAGTGTGCTTATGGGATCTACTTGTTAGAACTAGCACTTTAAACTATTAGCTATTGAGATTACTTTCATACTTTTGCCATCATAGTTATGAATAACTGGATAATGCATCGTGTAAAAATTCCCTATTGTGTAATGTGAGGATGATATGAGATGAGGACAGGATGTTTAAAGATGCAACAGATTCTGCGCTGCAAGCCACAAGCATAGGATTAGTGAGGACACTTTGCATAAGGAGAGAATGAGATGAGATATGGCGCATACACGCGCACCTGGACCGGCCTGCATAGTGACTTAAACCATACAGCATGTATTCTTTTGAAGAACCTTGAAATTTTTGTGAGGTGACTGCTTGTGAAGGTTTAAGATTTAAATGACGTAAGCCTTGTTTGATAACACGAATGGATTCTTTGTAGATGCGAAAGTTGTCACACTTTTGTCGGTATGATGAAGGAAATTCAATTGGATTAACTTTTCACAGGAATAAAAATCTGATTTAAGTCTGAATGTTTTGATGGTGATATAGTTAGAAAGTATCGATAAGGTACATTCCAGCGAGTATATCACTTCAGTACTATCGTCTTATGACTTTGTCGCATCTCTCATCTTATCACTGCTGAAAACTGCGTACAGTAAAAACGACGAGCAAAGTTTAATCAGCTAGCAGTAACGTCAAAATACTGTCAAATACCTACAGTCGAATGCCTATCGTAGTAAAACAAACTTTCGATGTTGTGTGTAAGATAAGCTAGATCACACTTCCATAAGGGCCAACTTTTAAGATAATCAGATATCATTTACCTTGGAATTTAACCAATCTGAGACAGAAATTGATGAAGTGACCATTTAGCCATCGCCACTGTCTCAGTATGTAGTTGTCAATGCACTATTGGAGACGTCTGAAGCCATAGGCTGTATTGAAAAGTGATGGTTTAACAAATTCTTCTAGATCGATCAAGGTCAAAGCCCTAATAAAACCTCTATATTTTCCTTATTTGTTAACGCCAGAAAAGCTATTATTTTTTATCATAAAATCAAAGCATTGCAATAATGGTGATAACGGTGCTTTACTGTTAGTTTTTTTTTGAAAAGTGTACTATAATTAGGTACCTGTTGGCGAGGTTTATTATCTGTTTGATGAAACAAAGGGAAAGCCAAAGCAAAGAGTTTCGTTGTGAATACTAGAATCTATTTTACCTCACAATGGAATAACATTGAAATAATCTGGTTCTATTATGATTGAAAGCTCTTTGTACATCTACAAAAACTTTTTGCATTCATTCTTCTAGGTAAATAACTGGCAGCTATACGTGTATCAAAGCCTTGGAATTTCGCAGTGCCTTTGACAAACTGTTGGTCTTACGTGTCTTCCAGTGATAGAAGTGGGTTATGATGGTTTTCAACATCATGTTTCATCTGCTCAAGCAAGCACTTAGCGCCTTGGTTGCAGACAAATTACTGACGTAGCACCAAAAATTACTATGTTATTTAGCGTGCTGTGATGATCAAAAAGGCCGAAAGTATTTCAAGATTTCCGTGATTTTCCAGTCAACAAGTATGGCCCACAGGTGGGCACAAGTTTCAACACGATTCTCTTTCTTGTAAATACAAGGTTCTGTAACTCTTGACCAGCCACACCGACTGCCACACCATGGTGACAGACTTACATTGTACTTGTACCCTTGACAATCATTGAGCAAGCTACGTTTGTCACCGTTTCATTTCTTAAATAATACCTTATGTAATCAATAATTCATTTCTCCCTTTTTTGCCAAAAAATCAAATAACTTTGGTACAAAATCAATCAACTCTTGACTATGTTGACACGCCAGTGAACTGTTGGCTTCAGATCATGAGTTAAAGGCTGAGTTATTGATAAATAGGTGATCATCAAACAGGTAATTATCAACATACCTCTCAGTTTCTTACTATTAAAAATTGGTGTAAATTTAAAATCGTCCAATGAAGCCAGTTTATGGACTACATAATTCAGAGCCAGTCTAGTAAGAGCAAGATCTTGATCCAAATTACCCAGACTACCTACGCCTACATCTAGCCACATGAAAACACTGTTTTATCCTATTTTGAGAGAAGGCGACAGAAACCCCTGCCCTATGTCTCTATCCATGAGAAATTGACTCTACAAGCAGTAGAACTGAGCAAATAATTTTTTAATTACAAGCCAGTGTGTGATTTTGTACTAAAATACAGTCTTGTAAAGTCACACCTTGAGTGTTGTGAAACAAACAATTAAATTTATCTTTACTATGCCTGGTGTAAAGTTACCATGCAGGAGATATAATACAGAAAGTTGGCAGGAAACCATGGAAACCTGACCACCTATACATTATCTGTGAGCGAGTGCAGTTTTTGAAGTTAATGTAGTCACAATGATGCGGTAGATTGGTAGCTTATTGTTGACATATATACCATTTATCATATCACTTCAGGCCCATATGACAAGCTCAGATCCCTGTCTCTGCCTTATTAGATGTCTCACAGTTTAGCATTGAGGACAAAAATGACAGAAATCTATGAATGAAACCAGAGAAATGCCCGAAAATTGGCGGATGGTAGAAGGTGAATAGCCTATAAAAAATTATAATCATTGATGATTGTAAAGATGAAAATAATGGTATCTGTATGAGCGGATAGAGGTTGCAAGGATTAGCAGACGTATGTGAGGGCTGTAACATTTTGTCTCCCCAAAAGCTGACTACGCTCCTTTTCCGAGACAAAAAACACAGGGATTGTGTCATTTTGCCATTGGAGATGAATGTTTGAATGACATGCCACCCTCATAGAACGTGTAATATCCATTCTACCCCAGTTCTTCAGTTACTGTACCTACCTGTTGAATATTGAGAAAAGAGAAGACAAGAACTATCAGTGAAGTAGCAACCAACCTGTAACAGACAAGGAAAATATAACATTGCAAGAAAGTGTCAAACATTGGTAAATTGATAGCATCAGTCATCACATTTTTTAAAATGGTTTTACCATCCTCCAGCCTGATTTGAATTGGTAGACTGAAAAGATTGGGACAAGAGGCGTCATTTGTCAACCTTTGGGACAAGATAATGGCCACATCACTCTACTAATGCTGGTTCCATGGCTTGGGATTAGATTTAAGAGAAGCCGGCTTATATAAACAGGCGGGAAATCAGAACAACGCAGAAAAATTCATCAAGTGGAATGTGGCAAGCTTTGAACGGATCAAAGAAAAGTTTCTTTGCAAGTTAGGCAGGAAACCCTATACCATCAATCACTGTCCAAACGCGCAGTATTTATCAATGATCGCACCAGGTCCTTGGCTTAGGCTATGAAAACCTGGAGAGACACAGATTGAATGACATTTTTCAGCTGTTTGATTGAACCCCCTACTTTAAAGAGTTTGAAACGAAATGTGTTTATATATATACACAATATATTATCGCAATTATTTAGATCCTGGATTGGATTCAACGCTTGCTGGTTTACTACTCTATCTGCTAATTTATCACTCCATTCCAGATAGATTGTTTTTAGGTAAATAGATATGATGGCATAAATGCTTTAGTTCGGCAGCTGCATTATTTGCATAACCGTTTGTAAGTTAGGACACATCGCAGTAGGAGGTTCATCCGCTATCTACAAACTTGGCGGATAAGTCTTTTGATCATCGGACAGTGTTGTTGTACACTAGGTGTCAGACTAACATACCTTTCACTAAATCTTTGGATAAAATTCAGATTTAAAGTCAAAGTGCACAAGTTTAATACGATTGGTGTCATTTCTAACGCAATATTTTTTATTTGCAAGTAGAGTTGGAAAACATTCCTTTATAATGCTTTGTAAATTATCAAACCTACCCACCTTTGCACTAACTATTTAGACACTGTATCCATTGTGGACTCAAATTAATAAGTTGAAATTCCAGCTATATAAATATTGATATGAATTCGAATTGAAATATCTGACCACTAGACGAGAGGAATCTTTGTGTAATTTCGAGCCAACCGGATTATAAAACAACAGATCTGTTTTGAGGGATGTTTTTCCACTTTTTTGTGGAGATGATTTTTCTGCTATCATTCTCTATTGTTCGTCTGGAGTAAAAGTGTGTGATTTTGCAAGGCAATCAGACAGTATATTGCTTCTAGAGTGGTTTACAATGTCATTTTCTAGATTCAAAAGTAATGCAGAGTTTGGAGAAATGCAAATATTGACAGTGGTACTAGGTTAGAGCAGATTATGGTGTCAGCCGAGAAGTGTTGTTTCCCTGCCACCCCACGAAGAAGTTTGACATGCTACAAACAATCGGTGCGGCATATGAAAGAATGACAGCAGCGATCAGGGCCTTACTGAGAGGCGCCAGGGTCAATAAATGCACTGATAGCTTTTTTTCCACAAGTACAGAATGCAAGACCAGGCTGTTGTTATGAAATCTGTAACATGCCCTTGATTTGCACCACATTCTTGACATCAACAAAAAGGTGACCACTGCCAATTTCTTCATAAACCAAACCATGCGTTTACATGTAAATCACATAGAAATTTTAAAAGAAATTGATTCCAAGTAGAAGACTTAGAGTTTCACACCTCTGATTTCCTACTTGTATTTCATGCTTGACGGTCTCGCTCTCAAATCTCATATAATCTCAGTGTCTGGGAGGGTGGTAAAACGCTGGCAGGTGGTGACAAGTGATTTACCATCAATAGAATACCATCATTATGCCCAATTGGCAGTCACAGCCAGTACATAACTTTTAACACCGAAACTATTGTTAGCTTAGGTGCACTTCATTACTCCCAATGTGCAATTATTAATAAATACTTTTTTCGGGGCATGTCATGTATGTTAAATTGTTCAGTTTTTATATTGATTGCAGTAGCCAAAGAAAGGGTCATACTGCAACATTATTTACTGCCACTGTTTTCTTGTGACATGTTTATTTGCATACAAAATTAACATAAATATGTGAAAATTTCTGAACCTGGAAATGCGAGGCTGACAACTGTTATTGTTGAAGCCGTTATGATTTTCGATCTGGTGATGGCATGATCCATAAATTCATTTTTAAAAGGTGATCAACCTTTGTCTCTGCCCTACCTACATGTAGGTATATTTTCTTTCCCACTTTCGTGTTTTTGTAGCTAAAAACAGTTTGATGATATAGTGTTAGAGTTAAAGCCACCTGTTGGATGCGGGTGCTTTAAAAAGAAGGAAATAAATCATTGAAAATATCAAACAAACTTACCAATTTGTTCCATGTAGATGTCTGTTATGGAAACTTAACTCAGTTCCCATGCTTGGCACTCAAACATATGCAATAGATGGCTGATATGCAGGTCTGTGCCCATATTTCAATCCAGATTTTAATATTTTCATAAAGATATCATTTGACGACAGCAACAGAAAAAAGCGTGGTGATGTGTTTAGTAGGAGCCAATAAAGCAAAATAATCCAAGCTTCCAGGTTGGTAGATAAACTTTCTACTGACAACTCTAAGCTGAAGCTCTGTGATTAGTTATAGAAGCCACTCATATATCCACAGTAGTAAGATCCAGTAGAGAGAAGGAAACCTTGCAATTATCCAGAGAGTATAAATAATTATGATTGATGTCGACAATTGAAATGATTTTTAAGGGAAGATGCCCTTTTGCAATCAAAATGCTGAGAAATAGCAGTATCCCGTGTTAACACAATGCTTGTCATTTGCTATCTAAGCCTTTGATTGTCTACAATAATAATTCTGTGCGGCACTCATAATCGATGCTCAATGGGCAATGCTCAGCCTATCAGAAGACAGCATGCATATCTGAAGATATCAAGCGGTATCTTTATGGTAAAAAATTGTATAGGCACATGTCTCAATGTTCTACTGCAAATACAACGATGTAGCGAGAAATAAAACCTCACAGATTATCTGTCACTCTATTGTCATCTTGTCAACTACCGGTACACTTTTAATGCCGATGTTTCACACTAAACTGTAATACCTGTAAAAAACTAATATCTGATGCAAAGTGGTGAAGGTGCGAAACGATTATCATCATTGTTTAGTTTCACACACAAATAAGTTTGGATTGAGCACCACACTTGCACGTACAACAGGTCCAAATTTTGAAAACATCTGATAGCAAAGATAAGGCATGACTATAATCCATGTTATGGCTGTGAACATTTTTTCATGAATGAATTCCAAAGCAGTTCGTCTGGAAAAAGTGCAACAAACGCAGAATTTTTTCAGGAGTGTATTCACTACCTTTCTCAGCCAGCCCGCATCATTGTGCGGTAGAACATCCAACAGCTCAAACTGATCAATAAGTAATTTGAAACCTTATTGAGGGGCTGGCTCAGAAAACGTATAGACTGAGATAAATATCTGAGCCTGTTGAGTCCTGACACACGCAAAAGTTCAAGCTTTGCTACATTGTAACAGCTTGCCCCTCATTCATTTCAAGTTTTATATAGCGTTATAACAATAATAATGCCAAACATTCTGTTATATTTTTTGTTCGTGTTCATTACTACTGATGACCACTAATTCATCAGCCAATAATGGTCAACTTTGAGTGGCTGTCAAATTCTTCAGATACTCAAGTCCCTCCGACCTGGCTCCTATCTCTCTCCTGTTTATCTTATTACAATCAGGGTGAGTGGCCATGGTAGTGGGTTTGATGAAACAAAGACGTGGTATCAGACTATTGACCAAACAGAGTGCAGTTTTAGTGCAATTCCAAGCCAGGTATTCAATGAACTCATCACTCAAATACATCAACTACGCACATGTGATACACAGTGTTGGCGAGAGGATAACTCTCTTTTTTATACAAATTTTACCTGTGCAATCACCCAGCATCCAGCCTAACTACAGGCAATGAATGCAGATATTTATTTCGCTAAATTTTGGAAATCAATTCTCGGAAGTACATCAATGTACTCTTCATGCACTCCGTAAAGGTATGATTTCTAACTGTTATATTTGATTGAAAACAAATTTCCTTTCAATGAAATATCAAGCACGATAAAACATTCACAGGCTAGAAATAGCAGTAGATGAGCTAAAATTAGTAACAGTGAATAAACTTACAGCAAAAGTGTGGGTGTCTCTAATGGGGCTTGAGAGGGCGATTAGAGCTTTATTCTGCTATGTAACAGCGTGTACACTGCTACTTGTAAATACATAAGATGCCGGAAATGTCAACACTGACCCAATATACAAATATTTTTTCCATGAAAGATTTAGGGTAATCGATTCAGTTTATGTAGACTTTTTCAACAACAATATGCATGTCGCTTTCAAACCTAAGTCACCATCTTTAGCCCTCAGCAAAATTTGATGGCAACAACGAATACTTAAGCAGACTCAAAACTATGCATATTGCATATGAGGCCGCAGCACAGTATGCTCTTATGCTGGCACCCTTTCAAATAACATTGACAGTTGAGTGTGATAAAAGTGGTGAGGCTCTAGTAAAGCAACAATTTCCTTATTATACATACCCAACATTCTGAACAGAGCAGAGGGACAAAGTCTATTACCCCCTTGGGTCTTATCATGCAGGAAAAGCCTCCCTGCGATGTTTTTGAATGTTGATAACAGAGTCGTCCTGTCTAGTTGCAATCTGGACTTCGGATTAATTGTGTGACCGACAAGATGGACAATCGCGGTCATTTATTATTAAACACTGGTAGCTAGCTATATCATGCATGTAAAATCCAGCAAAGTTACATGTGAAATCATTTACATTAATTTGTTCGACTTTCAATCTATTTTATTTGAAGTTCCTTCATATGCCAAAAAAAGCCATATTTTTTAAATGAAAAACTTTTAAAAATTATTAACACATGTATATCTGGGTTGTATTACATGTACCTCGCACTTGATATTTATAATGGCAGAATGGTTCTGTATATCCTTACATTTTCAGATGGATTAACAGCTCAGGTGACAGCGTTTCCACCCACGCCATTCTTACATAATCACCATCGTTATTACCTTGTAAGCGATGAGGGTTGATTTCATTAGGAATTTCAGATGACGTCTTTAAGCCAGAAAACACAAGACAAATTTAGCAGATAGACTTTGATCGACATACTCATTGCTTCATCACCAAGAGTTTGGTTTTATCACAAACTGCACTTTAATCCCACCAATTAGCCTTCGTCGAGTGTTGCTTTTAATACCTAAGCAGAGATATAAACATTTTACAAACATTTTACCAGAGTAATTTGGTGCATCGCATCGCTACTATCACCATCATTTCTAGTTTTAGTACCTTGTACATGATGACAGCAAAAATTCTATTCTAGATTTGATACGTGCGTAGTAATGCTGATGTTGTCACGAAAATCAGCTGCTCTACTCAAGTGGGGTTACTAATTCTGACGTGATACACAATCTCGCCCTGGAACCTCGCCCTAACCAATGCATTTTTGACTAGAAGGTCTTAGCTTGATTCTGACTACCCAATAGGTGCAAAAAAGGCACCATATTTTAGCAAAAAAACTTAATTGGTAACAATAACTATGCTATTTGCGGCCGGATTAAGACTCGATGCTGCGTAAATGAGTTTCAAGGGTTTGAAAGCAAGGAGCTGGCAGAGCAGCTGCCCTGTCTAGCAAATAACACCAGGACTTGTTTTGGAAGGTGTAAATTAGATTAGGCACCAAACATGAAGGTGGTATATTTGTGCATTTTCCTATTGCTGAATACCTACGCCACATACAGGAACGAAATGCGGGATAAGCGGTTGTAAGTGGGTGCGTGAGAGAGAATGCCAATGTTGAAAGTGTCACTGGCTAGTCAGAATGGGGTCTGAATGAAATCACCATCATCAAGTGTTTGAGATAGCGCAGGTAACGGTTTTAACTACTGGGCTAAGACAACACATCAAGTGGCTGTAACGCAGCTAAGAGTCCATGAAACTCGTTGTCAAAATCATAAAGTTTGTTTTAGAATTCCCCAATACAAATCTTAGGCAATGACTGATGTATGTGAACTTAATGACCAGCAATTGGAGAATGTATATAACGTTGATGATTTGGTGTAGGAGGCTGAGGCAAGGCTACCTAATGTTTGCAGAGGACCTCTTCAGCGCGGTTTTACAATATCCGCTGAGCTTCTGTAGGTACACATACGGGGAGGCCTGACAGCAGATGGCAGTATAGAGTAGTGATAATGGTGGTATGTTAATCCTTTAAAATGCGTTAATTGATATTCACAATGTTTGTTTCAGTATCTAAACTATCAGTTTCATAAGATAGTGTCAGCTTTTATTTTGTTGGTCAACTTGGTGACAAAATTACGGATAACACTCGTGAAATCGCCTGCCCTTGCCAAATCCAATGAGATGTCATCACAATGTCATTATTTCAAAAGAGCCTATGGTGTAGTAATTGATGTGATGTTTTATCAGCCATGTGGTCTTATAAAAACTTGTCTATCACGGCTATGTGACAGCAGACAAATGTGTGAAGTGTATACATCTGAGATTATCAGTTGATAACGGCAGTACCTCGCTTAACATGCCTTAATACCTGCACCAGCGACATCGCTAGATCCGGGGACTCTAATTGGCCGACCCATTACAACAAACAAGAAAACACCATCTCAGCATCGATTAAACAACCCATCAAGTGACACGTACTTGTTACTATTAAAAATTATTATAATCATGATGATAATGTCTTAAGAAAACAGACTACAGTGCAAAGGATTAAGATAATATTACCCTGACTTACATTTGTTTCCAGTCTGAATTCACGCATTCAAAAATATGGGAACCTTTACTTTGCGGTATGCTTTTATTCTTTCTTGATCGTTTGACAGGTGCATAGAAAAAGTCAATTTTGGTGCTTGTCATGTATACCAATAAAATTGCCAAGATATTTACAGATTTTACCTATGCAAACCGACAGATTGGACCTCAGCCTATAGGGGCTGCTTCACGCATCAACCATTCCAATGCTTCGGTCTTCCCATTCTGTTTCAGCAGAGGTGCGATGGCATCAATGCATTTTGTATGATAGTCATTCAGCCAATCAATCTGTATAAAAAACATATGGATTAAAAATTCAGCAACATTTTTCTGCTAATAATCAATGGTTGACTATGATTTAACATTGCAGACTTTTTTCATGGAATATTAGCTTTGGGACATCTTTATCGAAACACAAGAATCGTAAATCTAACAACATAAACCATTGCAAAATTGTTTCTAAATATTTAACACCTGAATATAAATAGGCGTGAAATTGTTTTTCCAAGAAACCTTCCTGCTTTTTCATTGAGAGACGTGCATGTACTCGTATACGCATTGCAACCTGAGACACTTAATTCCGATGTTACCAGCATTATGCGACGATGCTGTTTGAGAAATTTGGAAGAAATAGTGGGGCATTAAGGATTGGTAGAGCTGAGTGTAAAATTTTATAAAGTAGCCGACATAAATCTGCCAGACAGTCAGCCTCACGGTCAACCCCTGGTTATAAATATGCAGTATTTGATTGCAGTGATGATCAGAAAACCAGTCTGACATTCAACTTTATTTATGAATGGAGATGAGGAAGGCAACTTTTAGTGTAACTCTACAATAACGCGACTGGGTTATCAAGTCCAAATACCCGGCTTCATTCATTCAATTGGTTAACGACAATGGGTTCTTTGAGTATAGTTAGTGGTTTCCAGCTGAAGGCCCGGCTTGGGATGGGTTCACTTCTTGTACAACAAGGGTAATGTTTGGCTACCTTTATATAAAAAATGTGTGTGATCAGTTTGATGCTATTGTGATGTAATCACTGATTAATTACAACAATGCAAAATGATGACATTATTTTATTGTATCCCCTACTCTTGTACATGCAGGGACTACTGGCTGACCGACAAATTATAATGTATCTTTGGCTTGTATGTGACCATAATTCTGGATTATGTGTGTGTCAACGTTAATATATCATGTGTTGAAAATTAAGGAAAACTAATTGATTTTTTCCACAAGAGGGTGAGTCAGGTATGTTTGCCTAGAGGTTAAAATATTCCGGTACACAAATCGATCCAAACCACTCGCCCTCTCATTACAGAAAAACTAATATTTCAAGTATGTTGTAACTTTCTCTAGGATTCAGTAAGATTAACGCAGGTTACGGTAGAAATTTGCCTAATTATGCATAAAATTGGCTTGCAGGTGTTTTTGTACTATTGCCGAGGTCGACAAACAGCCATAAATGCCTGTCCTTAAACAAGATGCCTCTTCTAATGTTATAATTCATACACATACAAGTAGAAGGAATTAGAAACAAAGCTATGTATATTAACATGAAATTTAGTTCTGCACAGTGCTTGAGTATCTGTTTGAATGTAGGAAGGCAGGTGAGTGATCCATCAAAAATGGG
>ERZ1740056.43-NODE-43-length-14370-cov-6.943346_pt1 | contig 14370 bp, 10 predicted proteins | sample MGYA00581746_ERZ1740056 | MGnify/ENA primary metagenome ERZ1740056 (study PRJEB43018, sample SAMN04849745) | marine metagenome | isolation source: floating plastic debris | place: Pacific Ocean | collected 2008-09-01 | study: EMG produced TPA metagenomics assembly...
TGAAATAACTGAGGGCAATAATCTCCTCTTGATCAGATGGGAACAACTCCTGATACTGAAACACAGCTGATTCTATACAAGATGAGCACACGATTGTATGGCTCTGGTAGATTAGATATCTGCTATGTGTTTGTAGTGTTTCTCAGGGTTTAAATCTATAAAAGTGAGGAGCTAGAGGTTTTTTTCTCAAAAAATGTGAATGCAAGAAGCTATCTCAATGTCGGCATGTCATTGAGGTTTGGAGCATAGTCAAGGGGAAGTTCATATTTGACATGCTAGCATGGCTATTAAAATTCTTTCTCATGTGTACTAAATGAAGTAAAAGTTTTTTTAAGATGGCGCTTTATTTCTAATCCATTTTGGTCTTTCATGGGACCCTCCTTCCTTTTATAAGGCCATTGGTCTGGTTGAGTCTCTGTTGTTGTGTAGAAATGCAAGTGCAAAATGTGAGCATACTGAGCTACAAAAATAAACAAACAATTAAGATTCATAAAACAATAATATTGATGTTCACACTGGTTGTTGCAAATAACTAGAGCAAATAGAAGCCAGAAAGTAAAAATATTCCAGCATATATTTTAATTGGTGCTGCGACATCTTCTCTTCTTCGTTAAGAGCCATAGAGATCATTATCCACTAGTTGATTTGCAGGAGTGAACTTTTGTTTCTTCGTGTCAACGAGAATATCAGAATAACACTCATTAGTGTCAGAGTGCTGATTACTCCTAGAACAAAAGATCGACAACGTATCAGACAAATCGCACATTTGTATGTAGACCTACCATGCATATAAACGTCAAAGGTTTATGAGCCCTTTTGTTTATGAAATCATGTATACAGTTTGTGACAAACCCTCCGCCTCCATCCCAGAATTTACAATCCTATTGTGAAAGTTCACGGATGACGCATAACATAATACATGAATTTGGATGTATATAACTAGATTATTAAGTTAACATGTAAATATACATACAATGCAGTAGCATTGCTATCATTTTCATCAGGAAGTTGACACTCTCATTTTTTATTATGCATTGCAGATTTTGTTTCATAAGGAATATGTTAACATTTATGCAACAGCCTGCTGCTTCTTAATCAAGTTCCTTGAGGCCTGTCAAATTTGACATAGTGATTTAGCCACTTTTATATTCAGCATTTCATATCATCTCTGTTAGACCATACACATTACACAATTTCTTCTAGAATATGATTCTCTTGCTAGCAGATAAACTATAGCTGAATATTGCTTAGCATTTATTCCACCCCACCTACAGACAGCCTCGGAGTTCTCATAGTTTTCTGCAGGTAGCTCATCAGCCAGCTGATACTGATTTTCGTTGTTAGCTGCTGTGGCTGAAGGTCCTGACAGATTTGAAGATTTTGCACGCATATCTGACATTCCGTAGGTGTAGTTTTCTGAAGATTAATGGCAAATTATACAAATTATTTAATAAATGTGGTAGCGTATGTTCTTGTGAAGCAGCGACCATAATAGTGCTATATTATGATGACAAATTGACAATAGAATTGGTTTTGTCATAGCTTCTGGCAAATGATGATAGGAAGAACCAAGGCAGGAAGAACCAATCAAGTACGAGTAAACTAAGTCAGCTCATTGCCATAATTTTACACTTACCTGTAATTGATACGGGCCTATTCTTGTTTCCATTGCTAGCAAGAAGAGGGGGACTGCTGGGCTGCATCATATCTGATTTTCTCCCTCTGTAAAAACATCAAAGACTAGATACACGACTTTTGATCCGCCACGTATGGATGATCCCGACAGCATTACTGAACAGCACTTGGTGCAGCGTTGACTAAGAGTTTCATAGAGATCAAAGAAGGGTCCAATGAGGAGGAAAGTATTGTTGGGAGGAAATTTTAGCGTTTTCACACCCCAAAAAATCTAAGTGGCTAAAATCAATGTATAGCTAAAAATTTGAATTTTGACGCATTTCAAAAATTCTCAAATAGCTCAATTAAACTCCCGTTAAATTTTACTCCCTAGGGTAATTGGTACTCTGCGGCCCCTCATTTTATAAGGACTTTATGATATGATTGTTGAGTCTTTACATCTGCAACGCCCAATATTCAATGAGTATTTTCATCTACCAACCCATTATGTTTTCTCTTGCGTCTGATGCAACACACCAGTCCAAGCACCACTGCTGCAATCACTACTACAGCAGCAACACCAATTGCTGCAATAACTCCTGGTTTCAGTAGACTGTTTGTTCGTCTTGGACCATTCATTCCAGAGCTGTTAGTTCTCTCAAAATCTTGCGCGGTTGTTGGTGCAGAAGGCCTGTTGGTTGGTGGTACATGTCTATCCACACTGACATTCCCTATCATATACAAAAAAAACTCAAAAATGCTTCCTAGATTCGCTTGGACCCTCCAATTCTGCCTGTACCGTATCTGGGATGAATTATTTTAGAAATATTTGTCTTTATGGTAATCTTTGTCAAGTTTGTAGCAATAATTTGTGGAGGATGTTAATAGGGATTTTTGTCAGTTAATAATGACTATTTTGTAATCGGATTAGTATCTCCACTAGGAACTAGGAAATGCTGATAAACAACGAGTCGACCTTTAGTCATACATTTATAATAAATTTTTCAGATGCTGCATGCTATGACTTACTGAAATGGCATTCCGGAAATTCAGTACTCCATGTTTTGTTTTGTAAGCACACAGAGCTGGATGAGTTAGCTGGTATGAGCACAAATTTGTCTGATTGACACTCAAATGACAGAACTGTTCCTATCTTCACCGATGGTGTAGACATATTCACGTCCATATTTTCAAAAGTACTGTTTTCAGGCAGCTCGCATGTTCTCACTGCAATAGGCATTATCAGAGTCATAGCCGTGTATGCATGTACAAAAATTTTGTATGCCACGCTGAATGTATTCAAAGATAGAATTTTGGTTATGATAAAAAACAGCTTAGGATGATTAGAAATGGTGTTGGTGTGGAGAAGCGAAAATCCAACAATTGCCTTTCTGTTTCTGTAAGAACTGAACAAGTCTACAGTGATGACCAGCTTGCCCACAGCTGCTCGAATCCCTATGAACTTATATCGATGGTTACGATATCACCTCGTCTATCAGGGTAAAAGTGATTGTGAATGGAGGTAGACTCGGTTTTGATACTGGGAGTAGGGCTGGAACAAGCCAGGGTATCAATGTTGAGCCAGGAGCAAGTCAGGACCGGGTTTTGTCATCGCGGAGTGAAACAATTATACTAAAATTTTTGGTCTAATCAAAATGTTTAGGAAATGTTTTTTCTTGATTATTTTTGAAACTCCAAGAACAAAACAATGACAACGTATCAGACGAATCGTACATTTGTATGTAGGCCTAACATGCATCTAAGCATCAAAGGTTTATGAGCCCTTTTGTTTATGAAATCATGTATACAGTTTATGACAAACCCTCCATCCCAGACTTTACAATCCTATTGCGAAAGCTCACGGATGACGCATAACATAATTCATGAATTTGGATGTATATAACTAGATTAGACCAGATTAGATTAGACTAGTTATGTAAATATACATACAATTCAGTAGCATTGCTATCATTTTCATCAGGAAGTTGACACTTTCATTTTTTATTATGCTTTACAGATTTTGTTTCATAAGGAATATGTTAACATCAATGCAACATCCTGCTGCTTCTTAATCAAGTTCCTTGAGGCCTGTCAAATTTGTCAGCATTTCTTATCATCTCTGTCAGACCATACACATTACACAATTTGTTCTAGAATATGATTCTATTGCTAGCAGATAAACTATAGCTGAATATTGCTTAGCATTTATTCCACCCCACCTACAGACAGCCTCGGAGTTCTCATAGTTTTCTGCAGGTAGCTCATCAGCCAGCTGATACTGATTTTCGTTGTTAGCTGCTGTGGCTGAAGGTCCTGACAGATTTGAAGATTTTGCACGCATATCTGACATTCCGTAGGTGTAGTTTTCTGAAGATTAATGGCAAATTATACAAATTATTTAATAAATGTGGTAGCGTATGTTCTTGTGAAGCAGCGACCATAATAGTGCTATATTATGATGACAAATTGACAATAGAATTGGTTTTGTCATAGCTTCTGGCAAATGATGATAGGAAGAACCAAGGCAGGAAGAACCAATCAAGTACGAGTAAACTAAGTCAGCTCATTGCCATAATTTTACACTTACCTGTAATTGATACGGGCCTATTCTTGTTTCCATTGCTAGCAAGAAGAGGGGGACTGCTGGGCTGCATCATATCTGATTTTCTCCCTCTGTAAAAACATCAAAGACTAGATACACGACTTTTGATCCGCCACGTATGGATGATCCCGACAGCATTACTGAACAGCACTTGGTGCAGCGTTGACTAAGAGTTTCATAGAGATCAAAGAAGGGTCCAATGAGGAGGAAAGTATTGTTGGGAGGAAATTTTAGCGTTTTCACACCCCAAAAAATCTAAGTGGCTAAAATCAATGTATAGCTAAAAATTTGAATTTTGACGCATTTCAAAAATTCTCAAATAGCTCAATTAAACTCCCGTTAAATTTTACTCCCTAGGGTAATTGGTACTCTGCGGCCCCTCATTTTATAAGGACTTTATGATATGATTGTTGAGTCTTTACATCTGCAACGCCCAATATTCAATGAGTATTTTCATCTACCAACCCATTATGTTTTCTCTTGCGTCTGATGCAACACACCAGTCCAAGCACCACTGCTGCAATCACTACTACAGCAGCAACACCAATTGCTGCAATAACTCCTGGTTTCAGTAGACTGTTTGTTCGTCTTGGACCATTCATTCCAGAGCTGTTAGTTCTCTCAAAATCTTGCGCGGTTGTTGGTGCAGAAGGCCTGTTGGTTGGTGGTACATGTCTATCCACACTGACATTCCCTATCATATACAAAAAAAACTCAAAAATGCTTCCTAGATTCGCTTGGACCCTCCAATTCTGCCTGTACCGTATCTGGGATGAATTATTTTAGAAATATTTGTCTTTATGGTAATCTTTGTCAAGTTTGTAGCAATAATTTGTGGAGGATGTTAATAGGGATTTTTGTCAGTTAATAATGACTATTTTGTAATCGGATTAGTATCTCCACTAGGAACTAGGAAATGCTGATAAACAACGAGTCGACCTTTAGTCATACATTTATAATAAATTTTTCAGATGCTGCATGCTATGACTTACTGAAATGGCATTCCGGAAATTCAGTACTCCATGTTTTGTTTTGTAAGCACACAGAGCTGGATGAGTTAGCTGGTATGAGCACAAATTTGTCTGATTGACACTCAAATGACAGAACTGTTCCTATCTTCACCGATGGTGTAGACATATTCACGTCCATATTTTCAAAAGTACTGTTTTCAGGCAGCTCGCATGTTCTCACTGCAATAGGCATTATCAGAGTCATAGCCGTGTATGCATGTACAAAAATTTTGTATGCCACGCTGAATGTATTCAAAGATAGAATTTTGGTTATGATAAAAAACAGCTTAGGATGATTAGAAATGGTGTTGGTGTGGAGAAGCGAAAATCCAACAATTGCCTTTCTGTTTCTGTAAGAACTGAACAAGTCTACAGTGATGACCAGCTTGCCCACAGCTGCTCGAATCCCTATGAACTTATATCGATGGTTACGATATCACCTCGTCTATCAGGGTAAAAGTGATTGTGAATGGAGGTAGACTCGGTTTTGATACTGGGAGTAGGGCTGGAACAAGCCAGGGTATCAATGTTGAGCCAGGAGCAAGTCAGGACCGGGTTTTGTCATCGCGGAGTAAAACAATTATACTAAAATTTTTGGTCAAATTAAAATGTTTAGGAAATGTTTAGGCAAATTGGATTGACCGCAGACCAGTTTTCACAGCCGTGTTCGATCAAAAGTTGTGCTCCCATTGTGCTCCTATAAGTTTTGTCACCAAACATGCTTGAAATATACCGCTCAGATTGATTTCAGGACCACCGGAACCCAAACGGGTTGTGCCAATGCCTTGTCCTGAAAATGGGGTCAGACCAGGCAGCTGTTCCAGTCCTGACCGGGAGGCAAAAGCAAATCCTGATCACCCCAAATTTCCATCAGCATTGAAACATTACCTTGGCAGTGAGAATAAGTCCAATCCTTATTGCCACAATCTATTGTCTGTGTTTGCAGCTCATTGCCTGTTTCAAACCCATCATAACAAGCAAAAGTGTACCTTTTGTCTTCTCTTAAAGTCTCATTTGCATTTCTCACAGTCGGGGGACACTCTTGATTTCCACCTGTAATAAGGTTGTTCATCGATTGCTTACTTTAAGATTTGGAATCGTTGAGCTGACACAGTGACAATATCCACGTTCATGTACAACGAAACCCGAAAGTATCGAGCAGACACCGAAGACATACATGCAATAATCAATCATTTTTTATTTATTATATTCTGCTCTCACCATGATATCTCATCAAGAAACCAGATGATTCAGATGGTCGTATTTCATCTGACAAAGGCCACTGTCTTTCGATGACTATCTGTCGAGTTACGAAGAAGAAACTAGTGTTTTTCTGTGCGTCCGGATAAATAGTAATCACATGGCCATCGGTCAGTAAAGCATTATTGTCCCCGCATAGCTTTCTGGATTGGTCTCTTAATCCAAAAATGAACAAGAAGTCATCACAAAGATATTCTCTCTGTCTCCAAAACCAGAAACCCGTATCTTCTGAGTAGTAATGAATCCCAACACTAATAAAAGTTAGTTGAACAGCTGACGAATTAAAGGAAATTGTCACACTACGTTGGAGAGTCTTAGGGTAGTCAGCGATTCCATCAAATTCTTTGTGGCTGACTATGTATCCTGATAGCGTGTTGGGGTCAGACCACACCATTGATGATCCTGTTGTGCCGACGACAACGGCAACTGAAACATAGAAGGCGAATCTGCATGTACAGAAACCAGCAACAGTGTACTTAGCCTACTCAAACTGGCAGTGTCCAAATGCAAGACTTCAGGTAGCTTTTGGACTCTGATAATTGTGTCCCGGCATAAGTGGTGTTGTACTCACGCACACCCCACATGATCACTTTTGATACACACACGCCCGTTGGGGCTCTCAAGGGTTGGTACTGTATTACGTGAGTCGGCTTCTCAGGGCTGGTTTATTCGCATGATTTTCACTATTTTCTTGATTATTTTTGAAACTTTTTTCATATGGTGATGGAAAGAATGAATTCGGGCCCATCACTCCTTATATAACCCAATTTTTGGCTCTCCCCAATGGGTGACAAACCATGTGTAACCAACAACCTATTCCGAAACAGGGTTAAGAAGCGTAAATTGCACAAACTTACCAATAAATTCAATTTCAGCTGAAATATTTGCTGTTGAGTCTGCTTGGAGTTCCATCGTGATGGTGGTATTGTCGCCTTCCTCCAAAAATTTTCTATAAAACGGTTTGCCAGAGGAATGAATCAACTCCTTACGAGAACCGTCAATCTTGATGTTATATCTTTTGCTATCAGTCTGTTTGTCAAAAAAGAATCCAATCCATGACTTCCCTGGAATGTTAGTAACAGTCCTGGCAGCGCAATCTGTTTGAGCTGTGTCGAGTTTAATATACCCATGATCGATCATGCCGTTCTCAAGATCAATAGTCCGTTGGCTGCAGTTGAAAACATCTTGCCTTCCGCCAGCAAGTCCTGCGAAAAAACCAGGTTAACTCCAGATGTTGAATGATATCATACTAGATAGGCTCTCACATTTAGGAGGGGAGCAATATTCAATAGATGACTCCATGTGCAAACACCTTGTTTCACACAGTCAATGTCACTGGCTGGTAAAACCTTTTTGCAGCAGCAGCTTTGTCCATCAATCCTGTGGCTATTTAATGTATAAAACAGTGCCAATAAATACCTTCTGTGTACCTACATTTATTTCCTCTCAAGTTTTACATGGATTGCTTAGATGAGAGGCATACAGTGTCAGAATATGTCAATACCTTAAGTAGAAGCGGATCTTGTAGCTTTGTGAGCTTAGTTGCAGCCTGGCTTATGATTTTTTACAAGTGACCCTGACCCCCTGCAAATACAATATATATGGTATAAAATTTGAGCTCATATACTATACTGAGTAACTTACGCTATGGAAAGATATGACACACTTACCCGTAAAAACCAACACTACCAGTAGAACCATATCATCTAAATCAGTCATTTTATTACACTGAGATCTTACTGCGTATGTATGCGAATGAAGTTTGAGTGATTGCTGAGCTGAATTTTGACACAAACTTTTTCAAAACACTTCTTGTTAGGCTACTTCCTAGTTACATTATAAAAGGAATGTGGCACACAGTGCAGTACTCAGATAAAGGCCAATAAGCAGTGGCCAAACAAAAAATGAATTGTGTTGAAGCTAGAAGTTTCACTTTCAGATCACATTAAAATCAGCAATAGGCAGCTGGGTGAAGCGATAATTTGGGTTTCCACAAACCTCAAATAATTGCTTGTGTATTTTCAAAACTTCATGCATTTTTGTAAGGATTGAATCATGATCAGTGGCTTTAGGAAATTGATGCAGAATTGTTTATTTTATTAAGAAACTGGTTGTGTCTTAGATCAAAAATACAGTGTCTTACACGTTTATGTATGGAATTGTTGTAATGTCTACTACATAATTCTCCTCGTAGAGCTATGCGATACCTAGCACGTACATGTATATGTAACAGAAAAAGATCTCAAAAAATGTACAATCAATGCTGGCGGTAGAGCAATATTTTTCTCTTCAGTTGCAACTCTGTCAAAACTAGTATTGGGCATTGGTATAGCAGAAACATTTGTTGGGGCCTCGATTGATTATATGACTGCACCTATCGCCAGCCATGGTTTATTTAATTTGTAGCTGGACGGTGAACTGACTTCCATGCAACCAAGCGTACAAACTTTATCATGTTTACCCCTAGAGCTGATCACTATAGAGTTGTACTATAGTGGTAGAATTGTGATTATGCTTCTCTCCAATAGTACATGTGTGTAGCATCATTATTAATGAAGGGTCACATAAAAGTTCATTGAGTGATCCTAACTGATATCACTCTCTTTATCTTTGCCATCTTTTGTATTCTGATTGTCTGGTGGTTTCAGTGGTTTTCCCAAAACTTTCATCACAACTAAATAGGAGATTATTGTCACAACCTGCAAAATATAAACAAGTAAAATAAAGCAGATCCAAGAGTTCAGTTCCAGTGAAATATTGTGGTAGTTTAACAAATTTCGATCGATACCTAATTAGTATAAGAGTACAACACAAAAATCTGATTATTCACTTATTGATACTTTAATTTATATGTTGGATAATTGAAGGTCTGGATAGATTTTTAGCCATTTTAGTGCCATATGACATGTACTGTATCCGAAGTTTGTTGCCGACTCAGAGCGGGACCGTCAATTTTGTGATTGGGGTAGTTGTCCCTTTTCAACCAAACCAATTCACTGCTGTGCTGCCTGAGAAAAATTGTCAAGGCCGTATGGCTACATCGCTTCAGTTTATAGTATCAAGACGACTTACCATGCCCATGAATATAAATCCCAGAGTTGTAGTTAGTACATCATAGTCAAACTTTTCTACCATTATCCCACCGAACAGTGGGCCTGAGAATGAGCCGAGGCTAATACCAGCATTCACCATACCGTTGAGTATTCCATATGTGTGTATGCTGTTTCTATCATAACCTTTCAATCTGCAGAGAGAATGAATTATCACAGTGTTTCGTGGAATATAAAAGATGTATACGTTATATATATAGGCCCTATTTTAGAAAAATATTACATACTTCATCACATCTTGGTACGTATTTCATTGTCAAATAAACCTAGACCTGCGGCGTCTTGACACAACTGAAGAAAAACTGTCTTTGAGGTTTGTTGGCTCAAAATTGTGGAGTAAGTCTTTGCATGGAATGACGGCTCCAGACAATGTTTAGATAACACTTTGATGCTCACATTCATTTGTATATGTCATATTCAATTCAACCCAACTTCAATGTACATATTTTTAGCGGCCACCCCCTGAATTCAGCTATTCAAATGATAGGAAACGTGTGACCACCCATTCAAAACTAAGCACAACACCGCATAATTTTCATGTAGCCTATATGTTTTGGGGTGTTGGTTTTTTAGCCAGGCAGTGAATATGTAAGTACTTACATAGCCAGATTGAGTGAGGCTTGGAATGGTGGTATATATGCACCTGTCTGTATTATATTAGATACAGGCATCAGAACCGCAGGCAGCATCAAATATCTGCATAACAAACAGTCAACTTAAGAACTCTGTGTATCATATTTTTATCTCTATAAGCTCATATTGTAATTATATATTATGCACAATATACACACGTGTAGTAGCATTTGGTTTTTTGCAAATTTTGGTTTCAAACAACTCAATTTTGCTTTGACAACACAGAGAACAATCCCGTAGTTTTGGTGCAGTTAGGGACGAGTGAGAGCAACTCCTAAACCATGCCCTTCAGTTCACACCATAGGCATAAAATACATGTAGCTGTATTTGTATGCCTATGGTTCAAACAATGTGAAAAATATTATGAGATAAAAGATTGACTTAATACAGTTTTAGATAATTACGGATATAACACTATCATAATGTTACACATGTATTCATTTCAAATGGTTCATCAAAAACGGCATCAAGGTAGTCATTATACTCACCTTTTACCGTGAAATATAAAGTCGAGTAATGGAGATGGAGCTAGGAGAAAAAATATAGTCATCTTACAGCACCATGCTGATATTATAACAGTATACACACAGCCCTGTATCAAGGATAAAAATAGCAGAAATGTTATGTTATATTTAGTCCATGTGCTCTATCCCCAAATCCGGCAGAATTTAGAGGCCCAATCGAGGCGCCACTGTCAAATCCGTCTCTCTTTGAAAGTGAGTGCTATGACTCCACATGATTTTGCATGGGAACATCTAGATTATATAAGACAAATAATAGTGATCTGGAGGTCAAGTTCTATTTAGCTAAGATTTAGATTCCTGACCTACAGCAGCTTTTTGGGTTATTTAAGAACAAGTCTGTGTGCAAGCTTTATGCACCCTTCACCACAAAAACAGAGTGAAAATGTTCTCAGGAAATTCTGCCATGGCCAGGCTCAGGGAAGTCCTTAGAGTTTTGGAATTACTGGCAGTTATTCGGTAATAAAAAGCGAAAAACTATTATGGCAATCGTTATAGTTGTACTGCACTGCAACAACTTCAATACATCTCAAAAGTTGCGCTCAAGAACATTGCATCTGCCTTATAATTACAAAATGGAATTCAAGTAGAGATATTTACCTTGTCCACCAGTCTTGAGACAATCGGACAGAACAGCATATAGCCTATAGACCAGGATAAGAACATCAGTCCAATTGTAGACAACTCCACATGGAACTATAAAACAATAATACATATCATGTTCATCATATCTATATGATTGATAACATGGAGTATTGCCAGTACTGCATTGAGAATAGGGCGTGTTAATAAGTATCCCACAATGCATTATTTTGGAATTCCCAGACATCTTCAGTCAATGATAGCATATGATTTTGACTGAGTATTTCTGGGAAATCCAGTGAAAAAGTGCATCGTGGGAATGTTGTTAGCATGCCCTACTATTTGTGAACTAATTTTTTTACGTTGTGCTAACTAACTTACAAAATACTGCAAGTTTTTTTGCATTGAATATTCCCATGAGCAGATAGACTTGAAATGCTAGTTGGTCAAAGAGATTACTTTCTGTATGTTACAACACCAGATACAAGATACATTTGATAAGTCTGGAGGTAGTCCAAGTGCTCAGACTATAAATTGTTTGGAGTTAGAGGTGCCAGCTTCGCTTCACTTTGAAAATAGGTGCACTGCAAACTCTACTTGGTATGCAGTTTGAAAGGAGGAAACCTGGGGATTTGATCCATTTCTTTCCGTCATATAATTTAATAGCAAATGAATGAAACATAAAAGCCACTCCTTCTGCCGTTACAGCCTAGTCAAGAAAATTATTCATTGACTTACGTGTGAGATTAGAAACTTTGGTATCACTGATCTGTTGGCCTCAGCACCAAATCTCAGCACAGCTAGACTAGTGAACATCAGAAGAACTCCCGGTATCTTTAGCAAATTGAGAAAAGTCTGAGGCTTCTCCTTTTGCTGATGACTATTCCTTTCGAATTCTTGAAACACAAACGAATATCAAACAGTATTGATCACCTCCACAATACTATCAATATTTTGCTGATGATGTAGTCGGAGTCGCCCATCCTTGTATGAAGACAGAGCAACTCCCTATTCCCTTGAAAAATTATTCATAATTGCTTTGCAGTCAGGGTTGCTTTCAAAAAAAGTCTCAAATGGAGATCAAGATTGGGGATGCTTTATATTATTTTTTTGCTTCTTAATGATCACAGCTCACCTGGAATTTTCAGGGGAAGGTTAAGATTTCTGAAGCCAGATTTTATGTGCAGGAGTTGATGCCGCACCAGAAATAAACTATTTGATGTTTACTTTCAGTACCATTTGACATGCAAAGAGGGTTCATATGCCAGCCAGCCTTCAGTGTATTGCCAGCGTACAGGCGAGACCTGGCGGGTAGAGTATCCTCCATTTCTAACCTTTAATAATTTTGTCAGATCACCTTGGCCGCAAAATCTTAATGATGCTTTACATAATTGTTAGAACCTTAGCAACTGGCGTTCCTAAGCCAACCATGATTCTGAGCATTATTTCAGTCTTGAGTGGGTCAACCTATTTTATTGAATACCTACAATCTTTTTCTGCTCAAAATAGCAGGAAAATCTACTGTACAAATGGGTAAGATAATGGGTATGTATTAGGGAATGTTAATAACATTCCCACAATCCAATTTTTCACTGGAATTTCCAGAAATACTCGCTCAAACTATTATATGCTATCATTGACTGAGTGTGTCTGGGAATTCCGGAATAATGTATTGTGGGATACTCATTAAAATGCCTTATTAGACAGAAGGGCATGCTTAAAACACCAAGTCAAAAACTCACCAAGTGGTGGAATAATCCAAAATAGTGTGAATGAAATAGCAGTGACCAAGGCTCCAAATAGCCAACATCCACTCATTACCCCAGCATACTGTGTAAATAAGATTATTACAACTAGAAATTGAGAGCTAAAGAAAGAAGAAAGACATAACCTACTCCGCATCACTAAATTAGTTTGTTCATACTTTCAGAGCAACCCGTAATGAGGCTAAAGACCCGCCCTATAGTGGTCATACATAGGTTCAGTCTTCAATCTTGGAAAACTCTTCCGATCTTAGAAAATAAATTTTACTGATGTGACAACCCATAAAAAATGACAATAGTATCATTCTAATATTTTTACAGATGATGACTGGAATGGCTAGATGGTAGCTATCCCTCACTAATATTCTATCAACGCAAACCTTAGGGGAATAAATTTTAGCTAGAGTTTAATTTAGCTACTTGATCATATCTCTCAAAATTGAAAGTCTTTTGCTAAACATTAATTTTATATACTTGAACTTTTAGGATGTAAAAACACTAAAATTTCCTCCCACAAAACTTTCTTCCTCTAGACTATATTAACTGATCAACTACAGGTCACTGCAGCGATAGGACAAATAATACAGATGACTGATGCTAGTAGTGGAGGGCTTACTTACTTTATACATTAAAGCTCCAATTCCAGGTCCAAACGAGTAACCAGCCCCTATCACCATCTCTACCAAACCCTAAAAATAAGAATAAATATCATGTCATTCAACCAGCATTTCAACATCCTTTCCAAACACTCTGAATATCAAGTAGTCGAACGAGTGTTCACCTCAGCTTCATTAGGAGGGGCTCATAAAGCTATATTTGGAGTGTTTGAGTTTTAAACCACAAGTCTTCAATTTTACCGCAAGTTATTTAATGTGAAGAAGTGTTGTCTTTTGATCTTTGAAGTCAAAAATAGCTGATGCTCAAATCATCACTCCTGAAATTGCTACGAGCTATGATCCCAGTAGATACACTATTCATTATAACGGTGAACATTGTAAAATTATCAATATTGTGTACAAAATAATATTAGGAGTTATGGGCTCTTGCATATAGAGCACACAACTCCATATTCATCTACATTATCTCACCATGATTGTATTGCTGGTGTACGATGTTGATTTCATGAGGATGCTTGTTGATGCTATTGTTAACATGGCAGAGCCATTACCAGCGAGCAGTCTGACTGTGAGACACATGGTGAAGAACCATGTCTCTGGAGTGTATCTTGCAAAACTGTAAATAGTTTTAACAACACAAGTCATGATTAAGTCCTTG
>ERZ1740056.44-NODE-44-length-14360-cov-7.260119_pt1 | contig 14360 bp, 8 predicted proteins | sample MGYA00581746_ERZ1740056 | MGnify/ENA primary metagenome ERZ1740056 (study PRJEB43018, sample SAMN04849745) | marine metagenome | isolation source: floating plastic debris | place: Pacific Ocean | collected 2008-09-01 | study: EMG produced TPA metagenomics assembly of...
GCCACATATGTTCAACTTTATGGTGTTTGAAAAGCATCTGATCATTGTCACTCTTTTGCGATGTGTATATCACATTACAAAGATTTTAGTTACACTGCTATGGCAGTTCACACGCTGTTTTTTTTATAGTTCGGTATCGCTTTGACATTAGAAAAAATATCTAAGGACACAGTGTCTTTATATTCAATTCATTTAGCGAGTTTACATTATGCATAAACTGGATCTTTAACCGTGTTATCCTGAGGGACAGCTGACACATAGCAACCTGCTTACTGATAGAACTATCGAGTTATCGGCTATCTTTATGCTGCTGTACTGCTGGTACCAGTGTTGCTGATTGATGAATAGTGAATCATTGCATCGCTGCCAAGTAAAAATCTCTTCAGAACCTTCGTAGTGAATTATGGCTCATATCTACCATGATTGGCTTATATCTCAAATAAATTAACTATACCTGTACTGGAGCATACTAGAGAGGATCATTTGATCAATCATATTTATTATTTTTATCAGCTATATTAATGTTCAGATGGCCATCGAGGTTTACTACTAAACTCATTTTTAGGTTCTGTTTATGTGGAGTGCAGTTGATATTTTATGACAGTGTTGAGGGATTATTGTACTGTAGCGAGTAACTGACTTGGCCTGTTTGTAGTGACCGATGGGCATAAAGGTAATATTAAGTAACTCGATGATGGTGAGAATATTAGCTGGTGACAGGATAAGCCTAACCTGAGTATGGATGGTTTTATTGCACCATCAGGAAGGTCTAATCCTTGTCTCCACTTCGTGTGGTGGTTTTAAGTTTGTGAGATTTAACACACAGCTAAGCCCATTGCAGTTGTATTGTCAATAAAAGACTCCTCAACTTTTCTCATTGTAGCACCAACAGAAAAGACAAGTTTTTGGCAGATTTGAGGAAGGCACGTGAGCAGTTAGCAGACGACACTCCAGCACTCAGGAAGGTAAGCTCTGTCCACTCACTGGGTGACCACATGCTGCACATGTACATCTAACTTTCGCTCACGTTTTGTTTTGGATCAGTGTGATTCTTGTTGTTACCGGTATTGAGTATCATCAGACAAGAATGTTAGAGTACCATATCAATTTGCGAAAACAAAGCTGAGAAAATGCTAACTACGTGAGAAATTTGTAATTGGAAGTAATTACCACCTTTTTATATCCCACTTAGGCTATCTTAGCATATCGTAAAAGCCTGACTTAATGTAGTAAGACTGACTGTAGTTTTCTCCCCTTGACAACAAAGCAGGGAAATACTTTTTAGGAACATCTTTGGGTTGCTGGGTTTTGCTGCTGAGATTGGGTCATCATCAGTTTAGGGTTTGTCATCACATCATAGTTTTATGCATATTTCGGCATACTTCTGCCAAAGATGATAAATATCATTGCTTCTGCCAATTTATCATCATTGCTTCTGCCACCATGCTGATAATTGACTTTTAATTTCTATTAAGTAACCACCAACTACAACATGGTGTTAATTTCATAATGTTAGTGGGTGGGTGGGTGGTCTGCAGCTGCTGCTGATGAATCAACTTGTCAGCAAAAAACGTTACATACATGTACAGATGCGAAGTGCTGACAGTAGCTATTTATCCTTGTTATGTTTGCAGAAGTTGTTATCTATGAGACATAGAATAGACCACCCACAGCTGATACAAGCTGATGTTATTTATAACTTACTACTGGCCTACAGGGACATACAGGTAACTTACTGCACTGTACCGAGGTGTGCAGAGCAGTACTGGTATCGTAATGTCTGCCTGCAGTGATAATGTGTGTTGTGATAACTCATGTTTTGCCACGTGCTGTCTACGATGGATGCTTGTCCCATCAGACAAACATGCTACTAGCCTTGTCTGCTGCTCAAATACGGTACATAGATTTGTATGACTGTTTGCTCATATCCTATATGTGTATGCTGTCAGATTATGCCTGTATCATGTATGTGTTAACATTACGCACTCTGATTATACTTGAGTGAGCAATATGCGCATGTATATGCACATGTGTATACCTAATGTATACAGGTGTGTATATAGATCAAGTTTTTTCCCTTTGCTTGCGTTTGGCATTGCTATCCATTGACTGGTCACGCAACAGCATAAGGCTTTTGTTGTGCGCATGACCAGACGCAGGATAGTGACGCCAGATGCAAGCAAAAGGGATCAAGCTTGATCTAGTGTGTATAAACCTGTTTGTGTTCGGTGTCATGTATACCACATGTTATGATAATATTGTATCTGTTGTAGGATTATGACGCTATGGTTAAGATTGTAGAAGATATTACAGCTCTTCCCAACAAGGTTACAGTGACAGGAACTATAGCCATCCAGTATCAGTATGCATTCGCTCTCAACAGGTATGTTCATGTAGGTTTGTCACTATCCACACTAGGAAATGGCCATGGAAATAGGAATGTATGTATACCCCACTACATGATCCGAGATTTTTTTACTATTGGTTCAACCGATGATCCTAAAAATTATTGGTGCAACACAGCAGGCTCATTTTCTACTGACTGCATCATCTCTGCTAGCAATAGTGTGCGATATATCATGTAAGCATCATGCAATAATATGACCTCTAAGGAATTGTTTTTGGGGCTATCAACAGGTTCAAAACATGCCAATTTGCGGCTACCATCAATGGAAGAGAGATTTGTCTAATCATAATGTATGTCTTTTGGATGCGGTGTTTAATACAATGTGGTAGAGATTGATTTTAGTTTGAGAGTTGTTGTTTTAGACGTAATTTACCAGGAGACAGAGACAAGGCTTTGGTTGTTATTAAGAAGGTAGCTGAGATGAAGGGAGGAAGTTCTATACAGGATGTAGTCTGTCTGTGTGGACGTATATACAAAGATAAATTTTATGAGAGTAATTATACCGACTCTGAAAGCAGGGATGAAGCTATCAAATGGTGAGCACTGAATTTTTAGACTTGGTGATCCCATATAGGTTGCTCATGAAAATAATGGATATTCAAAGCGTTTGAATTTGTGGTATACAGGCTGCCAAATGCTTGACTTGTTTGAGATCCAAGCTTGTAATTTTTACTTTGATCATCAATGACAAAATGCCTAATTTATTTTGAAAGTACATTGTATGTGGTTAATATCAATGTCAATATCAATATTTTCTTCAATTTCTACCTATCTACGATTGCAGTTAAGTATACTTAAAGCGAGCCGGGTCCCAGTCATAATAACCGCCATTGTCTTATATAAACTGTACAACAATACATATAAAGAAGCACGTGGCTATAGCTACAACATTAGCTCTCTTTGGGAGTTCTAGCTATGCCAGAGGAGTGGTGTTGGTGCTCTCAACTCCCCCTCAGGGTATAGGAAGGTTGATCGCCTGCGCAACTCCTGCCCTGCATGCAAACTTTGGAGCCCTCAAGCTCTAGAACCATTGGTATAAGATGTAATACTTTGTTGTTTTGAGATACCCAGCGAGTCATGACTCTGCAGATTTGAATTTCATTGCTGGTAGTGGTAGCATATAAATTTGTGCTTGTGCCTTCCATTTTAGGTATAGGAAGGGCTTTGAACTACAAGCTAATGTGTATGCTGGTATCAATCTGGCCACTATGCTGGTGATCTCAGGGAAGGACTTTAAAACTGATCGCGAACTACAGAGAATTGGTAAGAGCGTTTCAGCAATATTTGCTGAATCCCCTCTTGCATTTATATACTGAATTTTGACTTTTGATATATATTCTTTGAATCTTGCTACTTTCGGTACTTGACACATTATACATGTATATGTATGTGATCATAGTTGACATAAGTAAAGTGTAAATGTAAAATGTAGCCTGCGCTGCATCATTAAATCATTATAAAACATTAGGGATATCTTAGTAATGTCAATGAGTACTCAATGACTCTCCTAGTAAATGGCATCGGCATATATCATTTTCGACTGGAAAAATGAGCACTCTAACTCCATTTTGTGGTTTAGCCCTTTCAATGAAAGACCCAATGATGATATATTTTTATGGAATAATCATTTTTGTTATGATCTTCTTATAGGCTTATTTCTGAAAAACTTTAACCAAAACCCCTCTGAGGAATGTGGGAAGGGCCTGATAATCAGGATTTAGGATTACGTTTACAAATACACAGTTGGAGGGGTATACGGCTTGTTAAATAAAGAATATCCTGGTTCAAAATTGCTTTTTGGCAAGTCACTGGTTACCTCGGCCTTTTGCTAACAATCACAACCCAGGCAACTACATATGTAGTAGTATATATGTTGAGCAACGCTGCGGCATAACTCAGCCTAGCTTGAGATCTTGTCGGTACGCATTTGTCGAGTTGTATAACAAATGTGTTTCTTATGGAAAAGCATGATTGAAGTTCTGTTAAATTTGTATAAGAAGCATTATTGGCTGAATGGTGGTTAGAAAGATTATAAAGTACCATATGCCTGGATAGATATATTGTAAAGTGTTAGCACATCAGATTGAACAACCATTTAACCACCACTGGAGTTTGTAATCGAAACCAGCCCCAGATCTGAATAGCCTGTTTTTAATATAAGAGGATGATGTTCTAAATGATACCTTGAACTGATTTCATTCACAGGTTGCTCTTTGAATAATTTGATTGGCCGTAAAGGTAGCCTACAGAATTTGGAGGACTACTGGGACGTGGCCACATATTTTGAGATATCAGTTCTAGCTGAGGACTATATTAAAGCTATACAAGCTGCTGAGTGTATGTTTAAACTTCAGCCTCCCATTTGGTACCTCAAATCTACACTCGGTGAGTATACGAGATTGTCGATTCAGCTACTTACTTATGTTTTGTTTAGAAAATACGCCATGCACCACCCAGTCACTGTCTGCTGACTCTCAGGTAAAAATGGTCGCAATGAAATGTCGCCCCTTTGTTTAGCCCCATGGTTTTTGATTATATCAAGCATTGGGGTAGTTGTGGTCAATTTGAGTCTCACTAATAACAACTTGCCAACCATACTAATTACTGAACATTTTTCAAGTTAATTTCAGTGTAACTTACTTTTGATAGGGAACATCAGGTTGATAAACTACTACAGATATGAGAATGATGATGAGGACCAGGCTATAGAAGTTCAGCTCTTCCACTTCTGGATGGATTTTTTTATGGAGGCAATCAAAGATGAGGATACAAGCTGTGTGAGGTTTCCGGTTAGTGTTTGCAACTCGATCATAGTTTGTTGACCTCTGGTATTTACGCTGAGAGTTGGAGTGATTGGTCCGAAACAGATTGTGATTTCAATTGCTTTATGAAAAATGCACATGAGGGTTTGCGTATTAGCCAACATTTGAAATGTGTTAGTTTTGCGGTTTCTGAGAATATGGTACTAACAGTGAAACCTGATGCCGTAATGTGTTAGGTGTATGTGAATGTAAAAGAGTGTGTTGGTAGCCGAACAATGTGACAATTTTTTCCCTGTTTATGCTGCAGGTGTTGGTTCTGGAGCCAACTAAAGTGTACACTCCAAGCTATGTGCAGATCAACACTGATGATGAGGTAAACATAACGATACACTTTTTTCTGTCTCGTGCTTTACAAGCAATTTAAGAAACATTATTTAACACCACACAACAAACAGGAAGGGCAGGACACATAAGCGCTGACAACTTGGAGTTGCCCACTCATCAATAGTTTAGTTCAATGAGGGGAAAACTCTATAAATAAGCTTGGCGTTTAAATTCACAGACATACATACCACTCCAAGCATTGAGACTATGATGCTGTAAAAGTAATTTACTTTATTTAACACAGCCACCTACCATCAAACTATGGCATGTACAACAAGGCAGTAAACAGACACACCAATGGTGCTTTGAGAGACAGCATATAAAAGGTGTATCGCTGTATAAACGAGATGCCAGAGCTATATTCTTATATGTACAGCAGAATAGTGATGACTTCCATGTGTTCTTCCCATCTGAAGTCAAACGTAAAGGGTAAGTGTTTGAAATAATGATGATGAAGCTCAGCTGTTTCTGTTTCGTTGTTTTGCTGGTACTTACACTATTCTACCATACAATGGCATGGTGCTATAATCTTGACTCTGTAGTCCTTTCATGTTGCGCATTCCTCTGTATCGGTAAATAATTAGTCGTTTTTCGTTGCTGCAGATTTTACGACTCTGTCTTGAATATGTTTGAGATGGAGAATGATGGAGACGGTGTTAGACCAGACTTTGCTATGGATACTAATGAGACATGCTCCATACAGGTAAGCTCACTAGGATGACGTTCGAGGTAGGATGATTCCCGAAATGAATGCTTTAAACAGACTGGTTAAAATTCCTGAAATTCCCACAAATATTATGTCTCATGATAGTCACGAGCAGGACAAGGTGAAAAGAAGGAAAAAGAAAAGAAATGTTGATGTGTCCGCATGAAACTTTGTCTCTCACCGAGAACGTTCCTTGCATTGTGTTTCATGGCAATTCATAGTTAGCCAATGCATTTTCACTATGCTTAGCAGATGTAAACAGTTATAATATTTGATTGATTTCAGGCTTTGTTATGCATAGATTGAAAGCTTAAAATTGACATTACCATTCCACCCTACAACTCATAGATAGTTAATCCTGTTGCACAACATTTCTGGTTGGACCTACCCGCCAATGTTTTGGTAGTAAACGGGTTTTTAACAACAGTAATAGTAAATAGATGTCGAAATTGCCTAACAGTGGATTTAGGTTTCTTTTTTTGTAAAATCCCACCTACGTGGTAGGCTAAGAATCGACAATGGTTAACAGCCATTGTAATACTATGCCTTACTTGGCTCCAGCAAACACTTTTTATCACCAATGCAAACCCTTCCGGTTGTCACTTTGAGAAATATAAAGTGAGAGCTTGCAAAGCTCATAATCGACTTAGGTTTAAATTCTAACTGAGCATATAAGTTAGCCACAAACTAAGGGAAAAAAATTACAAGATATGCATCCTCCCATGATTGATGGCATGTGGCAGTACAGCGGCACTGCAAATATTGTAGTGGTATGCTGAGACTCCCTGTCTTTTAATGAGGTTACTATAAGCATTTATGAGTCAAGCTGCTATATATACTAACTAACAGTGCATAGGGAGATATCACCGCTTGGTAAATTGGACTGAAACAACCATATGACGGAACTGAGCAGGAAATTTGCGTGCTTCCTCACATTATTAAGATTGAGTGATGGGCCTAAATTGAGAGGGATTGCCATAAAAAAGAGTTGTTTAAAAATGATGATAACAGATGACATTTTGGTGCTAACCGTGTGATGGATATTATATTATAGTTTTATTGGGTAACTTTGTGATAAGAATAGCCACTGCAACATTGCATGGATAAATTCAAGATGTGTCATGTCGTCACCCATAATTGGCCCCTGATGATAGTATATTTTCTCTCAGACAGTTTTACACATTATAAACTTCGAAACATTTTTTTTTGAGACAATACTGGTTTCTGTCCGTGAATCTCTGGAACTGTTTACTTACCGGGTTGACATGTGATGGTTGCAGTCTGTTCTTCTTCAATTACAGTATGAATATGATCTGGATGATAAAGGTAACAGAGTAATACTAGGTAAGGGTAGTTACGGTGTTGTGGTGGCTGCCAGAGATACCAACACTCATCTCAAGATCGCTATCAAAGAAATCCCAGAAACAACGATTGAGTAAGTTTTACTTTGAGCTGACATTGAGTATGTTTTACTGACAGCTAGAGTCAGTATTGAGTAAGTTGAGACTTTCTAGACAGATGTCCTGTGTCATGCTAGTGCTAGTATTTTATGAGGTTCAAATTACCAGATAGTAGATTATTGTCTCATGATCTCGTGGACTCATGATCATTCCCTCATCTCATGCAAATATAAACAAACAGTTGTCAGTTATGGAAGCTTGTATAGTACAGTTAGTTATACATGATTTTGTTATCTTATAGCGATGTACAGCCCTTACAGGAGGAGATTCGTCTACATGCAAACCTCAGTCATAGAAACATAGTCAGATACATGGGATCAACTGTAGACGGTGGCTACCTCAAAATCTTCATGGAACAAGTACCTATCACTTAATTAAAATTCATAAAATTGTACGCAACAGCATCCCAACTCTGAAAATATTCAAGTACCGCTTTTATCTCTGTAAGAATTCCCAGACATAGTGACTTATTGGTGTTCTACAATTGAAGGTTTGCTTACTTCTTATTTTCAATGCTCACCGTTCTTTTTCCCAGGTTCCTGGAGGAAGTTTAACTCAATTACTCAGGAATAAATGGGGTCCTCTAAAAGATAATGAGCAGAGTATGGTCATGTATACCAAGCAGATATTGGACGGCCTCAAATATCTGGTAATTGTTATATTGCAATTCTGAACGGATAAAAGTAAGATCTTGGAGGTCTACTAAGCATGAGTACACCAGCTCTATGATTTCTTTCTTCAGTTTTTCAGAGTTTTATTAATGGTCAGGTCAATATTTGTAAAGAGAAAATAAATGCCGGGTTGTTTGGTCAATGACTAGGGACAAAGAAAAATTTGAAGTTGTTCATACTCTTTCTTCGGGAGAAAAAGTGTGGTGACTTGACACTGAAAGGAAACGCTGTAATTTAAATATTGAGGCACTTAAAAAATGAACTTTCACCAGATTTGCATCTCATCAAACCTTGAATTATCCTGTATTAGCCAATCACAAAATTCCCACTTACTTTGACTGTTTCCTTATTTGCTTTTAATACTCAATTGGTCAGCCATGAAAGTGTTTCCTGACACATTAACTCTTATGTAAGACCAAACCTGGCATTTTGGTGGCCCTTTGCCATTAGTTACTGGCTTATGTATCCATGCAAGTGACTTCCTTGAACTTCACAATATACTCGGCTTACTATTCGTCTTACTCGCCTATCTTCTTTTTATCAGTGTTTCTCTTTTGTTGTATTTGTGATTACGCCGCGGACTCTTGTTGTAAAGGAGTTAAACCCGTCCTGCAGTTTTACCAATCATTAGATAAGCTCCAGTGGCAATTAAGTACATGTATATACATAATGTATAAGTAATATATGTCCAAAAATGTCAATGCAAAGCTTAGCTCACTTCCACATTGCTCTCTGCGTACTGATTGCTATATTACTGTATATCTTATCTCCAGCATGATAACCAGATTGTACACAGAGATATAAAAGGTGACAATGTTCTAGTCAACACATACAATGGTATAGTCAAGATATCAGACTTCGGCACTTCTAAACGACTGTCTGGTCTGAAAAATAAGCTCAGTACTTTTGCCGGTAAGTATACAGAGATTTACCGGAGCAGTCAAAAGGATATCACACCACATTTTGTTTGATCTATATTGATTAGACCCAAGTTTTAGGGTAAATGGTAAATAATATACAAATGGTAAGTCAGACAAATTTGAGGCGCTTGATTCAGGTCTTGGGAAGTACTAGTCGACCATAAAGCAGAGAGGTATTTTACCTCTCAGCTTTGCCTGCCAAGGCTTAAGTCAGCGTGAAAAAGACATCATGATGAAAGGACTGCTAGCGATTGAATGTGGACTCGTTGTTATCGTATTTGACAGGCACACCTCAGTATATGGCACCTGAAGTAATAACTAAAGGGCAGAGAGGTTATGGAGCACCTGCTGACATATGGTCTCTAGGATGTACTGTGGTGGAGATGGCTACTGGACAACCTCCATTTGTAGAGGTCAGCGTCATACTCTAGTATTGTGGTATTGTCTGGGGAGGGAAGTCTATCTTATAACACCATCATTGGGTAAAACCATAAACTTACTTTAGTTAGTTGATTTTTTGACTAATGATTTACTGTGAGGGATTCGCGGATTCAATCGTGAATAGCGGTCAAAGCTCCTCCAGATTTCTCCTTCACACTTTTATGGGATGAGGAAAGAAGTGGTTTTTAGCTCTTCACATCAGTTCAGATCACAATGTTCTCACATCAAAAACAGCCACCACAGTTTTCATGTTATGGCAGTTTTTGATGTTTGATCTCTCAATATGCATTTGACAATGAATTATATTATCAAGCTAAAAATCAGGGATACCATCAGATATTTTGTATCCGAAACTCGAACCCATTTATTCTTGATCTTTGCCAAATGAATTGATTGTTTTTTTCTGGTGTACAATACTTTTTCCAGGATTTATAAAAGCTGAATATTGTATGTTAGTGAAAAACAATCCCCTGCAGGATGGAAAAACAGTTTTTTTTGCATGATTTATGGAAAGATCAAAAAAGTCTCCGCCAATCAGAGAGCTGTATTATGGTTCTGTAGATAAAGTGTGGCTTACGGTTATCAATTCTTTTCATTGTGGGCTCTACCATCATCCACTGATGTGCATCAGCCTCATGGAAACCTGGGCACCAGCATTTGCAGGAAAGCGTGACATCCGTTATAATAGGAAGTGATGGGAGGCTTTTTTCCACCCAGGGAAACAATTATTCCCTCGCATTTCTGGCAGCATAGCAAATTATTACTGATATGCTGGTTCCGCTGCAGTTTGCATACCGTTACCTGTGACTAAAATTCAGGTTTGGATTGGTACATTGACTCCGGCTCTTTGAAATATAAAAGTCATTGAAGCTATCTAAAAAAATTAATATCAAGTAGTGATGCGCTGACAAGTGCACTATATGTCATTTTTAGAATCGATCATGAAATTTCAAAGCTATCACTGTAAAAGAATACATTTGCAAAAGTACAGACGGTTTTCTTGAGGTGCTCATGACATTTTCAGCTTTGATTATTACAGTACAAATCCTACTGGTGTTTATGATGAAATCTCCTATAACAATTATCTTAAAGATCCCATCAACTTTTTACTACTTTATCTTAATTGAGACCTGCAATTAGATGAATGATTAAAGCATATCAGAAATAAATTATCTTTTATCAATTCTATCGACACCATTTTGTCATCATTAAATTTAAAGAAATATCCTAATTAGCATTTTATGACTGATCATGGTCATATTTTATGCATATTAGGCCTACAGTTCCAAACAGCTACTCTTTTAATCAATACGTTTAATCTAACTTATTAGTCTCGCTTGTTACATTTGTATTCTCTGTAAATTCAACTCCAAGACTATTTCCAGTCTACTAACATTAAATATGGAAAAAAGTGTTGAGTTTACTACTGGTCAGACACATTGTCGTTATCTTATTTGGGAATTTCCATCCTGTTAGAGAAATTAATATGCTATTACCATAGGCATATAATAATAATTAGTTATTATATGCCTGGGGCTGTTACAATGCTATGTTTGATTGTTGACCTGATTTTCTTTTTTAAAAGCAGTTTCAAAAAGTTTCCATTTTTTACTCTTGGCAATGTTTTCTTGGTGATGTTAAACACCTTCCAGCGTTATAACTTAAACTTCTCGTGCCAATTTATGGTATTTTATGGTAATTTCTGTCACGATGCTATTCAAGTTTGACTGCGCAAAATGATATGAGAGTTGGAAGGCTTTCAGGATGGCATGAATAGTTTTAAATAAATCACTGACCTCTCCAAATTTAAATTTTCATGGTTGTGTGCTTATAGCGTTCACTCACATTGATAGAATACATATTAATTTAAATTTAGTTAAATTTCATTCAATATTTAATTTGGATAAAATTGTCACCTCGATTTGAGATATTTTATTAAGGGTGTCAATAAGGGTGGGCAGAGGCCAACATGATTGGCATGAAAGTTTTTATACGCCCTAAGTAACTACTTTTTGATAGTAAATTCTTCAGGTTTTAGGCGTCTTTGATTGTCAAATTGAATTTCATCAGTCACCACAACAATTACCGATGTTCTTTAGCTGGAGAAGAGACAAAATGTTCATATGAAGGGAGTTAAGTTTTGATGCTTTTAGATGTTATTGATGTGGTCAGTTCAATTTAAGACAATATTTTTTATTTTAGTTGGAGCCGCCAGCAGCCCTGTTTAAAGTTGGTATGTTTAACTCTCACCCTGAGATTCCGGAAAGCCTTTCTGAGGTGGCTAATAACTTCATTCTCAAGTATGTATTATGTGGTAAATGTAAGATGGTACATGTATTTGGTATTGTCAGCGATGGGGTGTGTACAGTGTAGTAGTGCTGGGTCAATTCTATTCATATGGAGGATACCGAAACCGAACATTTTGAAAATCAAGATTTTTTGTGGTACAATCGTTTTAAATTAAGGTTTTAGGGTATGAGGGTTTAGGTACCGTATTTGATCTATTACAATCCGGTATCAAATACAATGCATCGATCACAAATCTGTCACTTTGAGGTCTTCCTATGTTGACATGTTACATCATAAGATAAATGTGACTGGCCATTTATTACTTCCCTATGTTCCGCAATCAGGAAAGATTTTAGGATTATTGGAAGTCCACCCTCTATTTCAAATTTTGCATAGTATCCCCGGCTAGTATAAGATCAAATACGGTATTCTAGGTACATGTATTTTAGGTTTTTATATCATATCGAAACCTAAAATAAACCTAAAGTACACTTATAATGTCAATTTCTGTCAAAAAACGTGAAAGCACTAGTGTGTAGGTGATAGTTTGCTATTGCAAGAATATCTGTCTGGTTGATACTGTTTTTCTGGTCACAACGAAATACTGCTTCCCATCGTGTAGTCTTTGTGTGCGAGGGAATATTAATAACGGACAATTACTTCTTCCTACTGGGTGAATTTTCTTTCCTATCGCTTCCACTTGTATTTTATATCCTGTTGACTAGCAATATGCAAATGGAATTTATTGTTTGGAACTGCCAGCAATTGTATCCGTCTGAATGGATCACAATCATTATGACCACGCTTTGCGGAAAACCAGCCAAACAGACAAAAAATGAATCACAGAAAAATGGTGGATTTTTTCCCAAAATGAGTTTGCCATAATTGATGGGATGGAAAACTACTTCAGTACATATGACAGCTTGATGGTTATAAATGATGTGAAAGAAACCAAAGCTTCACCAACTGCTAATGGAAATAAATTGGTTTTCTTGGTTGTCCCAGCTGTGCTGATTGTGTTGGCATGTTTATCTCCATAAATTCTGATTTATTTTAGATAATTTTTTATCTCTGATCTGAGAGTGCCTGGTGCAATTTAATATAATGGTGGGACTGCTTTTTCAATATTATATAATACCACGAAACAGGATTACACTATGAAATATCATGCAGAGTTAGAGGTCTTAAGAGGTCTTTTGTATAAGTTCACCTCAAAAAAATGTTAGCCATAGTGTAGTTTAAGACCATAAACTGTTGTCCCGGGCCCTAATATCGCGACCACTGAACCACCGCGATATTAGGGCTCAGGACAACAGTTTATGGTCTTAAACTAGACATAGTGATGATATGCTAAGGGGATCAAACCAACTGCCGCGTGTCAAGGCTTGATAGCAACAGAAGCACAAGTGCTTTGACCCGTTTGTTGTTACTTTGAACTCTGATACAGTTTTTTTCTTCTTTTGTAGATGTTTTGAGCCTGATCCTAATCAGCGACTCACTGCCGCACAGCTTCTAGAACATCCATTTGTGTAAGTATTTTTTTAGTGTACAGGTACGGGCCTCCCTATTCCAAAGGCTTTTCTGTATTACAGTCTGTTGTTATTTTACATTGAGACCCAGCCCATGGCCCCTACCAAACAGTGAACACAGAACCAGCCTACCCAGACATAAAAATTGTGTGAAAGTTTGACGTAATGACAGAAGCTAGTGGGATGACGGAAAAGTTAAGGTGACGCTTCCCATTCCCTCCCCCTCTACTGGTATTTGATTATAATGAAACCGTAGCAGAGACTGGAAAGTTACACCCTATAATACACCCATTCCATGAATTACATTGGCCGGAGCGGTTTTATAACAATCTGGGTAAATGTGCCCGTGGCCAATAATGAATGTAAATTTTATGTCTGATCCATATTGGTATTCTGGACTCTTAATTGTTCAACCTCCAAGTTATTTTTATCATTTTCCGTAAAAAAACTTAATTTCCATAAGCAGGCCTAGTTGTCTGTCTAAGAATCTTGTGACAACATCTGCGAGACTCCTTGTCGCAGCGACACTCTTTGTTTGAAAAGCCCAGTTTCTGACTATTTTTTGGCATGGTACAAAAACACTTTGCATTTCAATTTCGAATCCATCAATCTGGAAATGGTAATCAATCACCATGTTGATGTCTTTGGCAAGGGGAGTTTTCCGTTAGTAATAGGAGTTGGTAATGGCTACTTATAAGCCATCAATGTTGATAATTACGAGAAAACGATACATATTGATTGGAATTCAGTGAATAATGTAGGGATGTCACTTGACATTGTGTTGATGCCGC
>ERZ1740056.45-NODE-45-length-14312-cov-41.980220_pt1 | contig 14312 bp, 4 predicted proteins | sample MGYA00581746_ERZ1740056 | MGnify/ENA primary metagenome ERZ1740056 (study PRJEB43018, sample SAMN04849745) | marine metagenome | isolation source: floating plastic debris | place: Pacific Ocean | collected 2008-09-01 | study: EMG produced TPA metagenomics assembly...
ATATGTTATCTTCCACTGTCGAGACTTGCGAGTACTTTCAATACTACAGCACATGTAGGCCTATGACTATGAATTGCGTTGAGGTAGTGCAGGGCTACAGGCATTCAAAAAATTGATGCTGTCAGAAGTAGCCTTGGACAGGGTCTCTGTGTGTCCAAGGCTATGTCAGAAGTACTACATTGGATGGGCTGAATGAATTTGAGCTTTGCAAAACTTACTCTACAACTCAGAAGACAAGCCACAGGACCAGCTAATTAGTGATTCAATATTTTGGAGACACGAAACGAATAATTAAGTCGAAGTCTGTGTGTTTGTAAACTATATCAAAAAATTAATGGCATATTACGGAATATGGTATATTAATAAACACGTACATACTATGGGCTTTATTGAGCCTAAGATCGCATTGCATCACACTATGTTCTTCGACATTACTGAATGAGATCATTTTTTTGATAATTTTAAGTTTTTTTAATGAGCAATTTAGGTGAAATACCTATTTAGAACACTCCCACCACTAAATGTAAAGACGTAAAAGATGTAAAAGACGGTTTAAACCTAGTTTTGGACGTCCAAAACCCAACCCTGCGTGGTAGGGTGTTAGAATTATTGTTTGCTGATCAAATATTTTGTAGCACACCTCCTAAATTGTTTTTGGAATGGTTTCAAATGTAGAAGGTACCAAGCAGCTCAGCACATTCATCAAATTAATGTCACCTATAGGCAAGAAAAATCAATACTAAACAATGAGCAAGCTGCGTGTTATCTGATAACTTTTGTCAATGCAGTAGTTCTATCATCAGAATGAATACAGTTATACAGTAGGTTTACTGAATACTTACTACAGTTAATAATTTAAGTTATATGTTGCCAATCCTAAAACTGTGGGCAGGCACCAAGTTGAGAGAAGAGGCTACAATGGCTACAAGTATATATCGCAATGGTCTGCGTTATGCTCCTCCGATAAAGATGAACTGAAAGTAAAATGGCACAATTATAAATAATTTCACTCAGTAAGGTCTTCCATACAAAAGTAAGCGAAGTGACCGGAGCAATGCTTAAGTGATGGGCTTCCCATAGCAAAAGATTTGTCAGAGATTCCCTTTGAATGGACAATATACCCTAGACAAGTCAATAAATTAGCATCAATTATTTTAGAACATTAAAAAATTTATTTTCACTATTTAGAAATTTCTCTGTGGAAACATAACTAGGCCTACCGGTAGAATACACAGAAATGCTAGCTAGAAATTTTCGCTGGTAATTATTCTCACACTTTTAAGATTATCAGATGAATCAGTGAATTCAATTGAGCTGCTTGGCTTTTCACTCAATTAACGCATGCATACCTAATGAAGTGAAAAAAGCAGCTTATGAAGTAGGCAAAAATTTGTGCAGATGAATACCTTAGTGTCTGGGGCAGTGGGAGTGAGAAAATGTCCTATTATAGTAGTGCTATGATTTCAATATTGTATGGTAATAAATGTATGGCTTATGTAGGCTTATTTTAAGTTATGTTAGGCTTATGCAAGACGACATCCTATCAGCAGTGATCACCCATATAATAACAAACATCTGTGCAAACTTGAAAATTAAACCCCTAACTACAAACAAAGATCTAAAGATTTATAATCTTATAGGGAAATCGTTCTCAACAAATATAACTATTCCAGCTTACTGAATATTTTGCAGGCCTTTCCAAAACTTAAACTCCCAGCAATTTTTGTACTATTCGTATGCATTACCTCAGTCACAACCAATGAAACAATTTTGCATCAACCTAAGCTTGCGATAGACTGTCTTTGTTTATAGGGTTTTTAAGAGTTGAAATTACAGTTCTTACTGTTTGTATGACTTTGCTCAAAACTGTACATCGCGCTATATCGACTAACTTCTGTGCAGCTGTCTGTAACTCACTAGTCTCAAATTCGGTCTATAGTATACGACTGTATAGCTAGGTAATTGATAATATGTTGCAAATATGATCTGTCGAGTAAGAAAAATAACGCAATCGGCTGTTAATACAAGAGCTCGGATAAGACACTTTAGTTTGGCTCCTCTAGAGAGGAAAGAAAGCATGGTTGGGGGTTTAATAGCTTTGGATTTACCATTACACAAGGCTTGGCCTGCTAATAACAACCATAGAAAAGCGCTTTCCTCATTAAAAAGACACTATGTTCCAGGACAAAATCTTTTTGGGTAAGAATATTAAAAAACACTCTCAAGGTAGTTTCATCGTTGCAAAGTGGCCCAAGTGCACGAAGAACAAGCACAATAAAATAATGTTAGGTAGTTTATAGTTTAATTAAGCAGTGCTGAGCTGAGAAGCAATTGTTCCCAAAAGACTAATCCGTGACTAACGCTAACTGAGATGATTAATGGATGTATTAGTGGGAACAATCACACTCGTTATATTCATGGTGGCGGGAAATTGAAATGCGCTACTGCATCTTGTATCATAGCATAACGCATCATAGTATGATAGTCAATTCAGCTTTGAGTTTCGAGGTGTGCACATGCTTTTCTTGAACTCTGATATTCGAAATGGAGAATGTGGAGCTAGATTCAACATGGCACAGGGATGCACCAGCTTATACTGACCTGTTGCCAGTGACACCTGCTGCAAATATATCTAACAGTGACACTACCAGTGCTGTCATGGTGACGGAGAAACCACACTTCCTACAAGAGTTTGGAGAAGATATAGTACAATTCGCTCGAGGTGAGTCTTCTTTATCTTTCCAATATACCTGTAAATACAACAACGGTTTAAAATACATTGTAGCACCCTACAAGAAGTAGAAGTAAACATATACCCTAGAGGAGTAAATTTTCCCGGGAGTTTAATTTAGCTACTTGAAGATTTTTGAATTTTAAAATGAGTTAAAATTAAATTTTTTAGCTACACATTGATTGTAGCTCCTTTAATTTTAAAGGGTGTGAAAACGCTTGAATTATCTCCCGCTGATACTTTCCTTCTCTAGGGTAGCCTATAGAATCTGGAATAAATGTACAATTTAGTGACCTCAGACACCATTGAGTTCATTTGGCAAGTTATAATCCTTCTCAACTTTTACGACTGATTATCCCAGCGGGTCAGCTCTCAAGAACTCATACACCATGCTCAAGTCCTTTGCACAGTATGTACGGTTATCTCCTCTTTGACGTAAGACCCTGTGGGAGGAGGGGGGACCGACTGATTACATGGATTTCTAGGTGTTCATTAAAAGCGAATTCAGGAAATTAAGGTGCTGTGGGAGGGGGCATGTCATTGGTGTGAAAGGCTATGTGAAAGGCTATGAAACAAAACACGTGTATGTTGTAGAGGTCTTGATACAGCATCATTCTACACACCCTAGAGGAGTAAATTTTCCGGGCAGTTTAATTTAGCTATTTGACAAGTTTTGAATCTTATGTGTCAAAATTTAAACTTTTAGCTATACATGTACATTAATTATAGCTAATTGAATTTTCTAGGGTGTGAAAACGCTAAAATTTCCTCCTGCTAATACTTTCCGCCTCTAGGGTATTTGGAATTGTTCACATAGGCTACTGGACAGTTGTAAGGGTGCATACTTTGGAAAGTCATAAAAAAGCTCTGTAGGGGGTTTAAAATCTGGAAAGACTTGAGCATGGTGTATGTTTTGTTGAGAGCTGACCCCCTAGGATGATTATGAATGCCAATTTAAATGTATAAATATACATAAAAAGAGCAATAAGCAACATACAGCAACATGCTTGGCAGCTACGCCATCATTCAAGACTTTAAAGACTCCGCACAGACCTTTGGGACAAAACCATACTGCCTAAAGTATGTGTCACACAGTCAAAAAAAATTATAGGCACCTGTAAATGCCCATATTCAATAACATTAAAGCTTGTATGCCTGCAGTGGTCAGAGAGCAAAACCAGATTGAAAATTTGGAGTCAGTATGTTGATAAAGCCTCTTGAGCAAAATTTTTGGAGCAATCAGAGCACCTCTTGGCGTTTGAGAGCATATTGCGATTTTCGCTTGATGACACGTGCATCTGGTTTGGAGAGTCAGCACCCATTATAACATACACTACATGCATAGTTTTTGGCATCAAATTCCGGCACCAGGATAAAATATATAAGGACAGGATATTAATTTACCACTTCCGGATGATATTACAGAAGATTCTTTTTCTTAATAATGTGAAAAGGTCAGAAAATACAACTAATTGTTTATACAGAGTTTAAAGGTGCTTGGGATACCAATCACTAGCACATTTCAACAAGCAAAAATCGCAATATGCTTTCAATTGCCACCGGTTGCTCCAAATGCTCCAAAAATTTGCACAGGGGGGTTATAGATCATGCAGTCTTAAAAATGCAATCAGATTAGCTCTCTGTCCACTGCAGGCATACAAGCTTTAAGAGTTTTCCCCATATGAAATTATGACATATTGCAAAATGCCAACTTCTAGAATAAACCCCATCTCCACCAGGAAAAAACATTTCAGGTCCTATAGAAGGAGAATATATAACCAACGCATGCCACAATTTCAGATTAACCCAGAACAAAATGCGTATTTTTGGCATCTAAAATATTCTCATAATTTCCTGATGGAGGCAACTCTTAATACCATCAGGCATGTGATCGAAGCATAAAAACTTAGTCACACCGAAGTTCAAAAAGTCATACTTTATGTTTAGCCAGTGAATTAAAATTGTAAAAATGAAATTTGTAAATTTGGCCATGAGAATATTAGTGAAATGATTATACCATGAGATATTGGACTAAAAATTCCAATTCAATGTTATCTCACCAGTTAACTTTTACCCTAGATCTCATCATAATCCTGGAAAAAGGCTGCTCCTCAGCTGGCGGGTGCACTACCAACTTTCAGATCCCCAGCTAGGTGCAGTTTTGCCATGTCCAGGGTGTATCATAGTGGCCCATGGGTATTCATTAAATTCAACTTTCATCCATACATCACAGTTTAACACAAGATAGGTTTGCTTGAGTTTAGCTAGGTCCATAGGGTAAGGCGGGGTAAGGTGAGCCATGGGGCAAGGTGAACCACACACTATATTTTCCATTCTATTTTTGATGCAGAGTCATTTTCTCTTCCATGAGTAAAGTGATCAAAGGTGCCCATTTTGAGCAGACAAGATTGAAGATGAAACGCTAGGAAGTTATTGAGCCAGAACCATGAAAATTGATGTGTAGATGTTGCTTGCCACCCTTGATACATAAAAACGATGCGGTTTGAAAATGACCAATAAGAGAGAAGCAGTTGTGTTTGTATATCATACAAAAGGCCAACACAATTTAAATCTAAATTTTCATGTTATTCAACCAGGGGATTCTGAATAGAATAAATAGTAAAGTGTAATATGGTTCTGTTACATAACATAACATAACATGAGGCAGGATAGCATTTAATTATAACTTTAATCTCTGAAAGTTTTCTGATTAATAGTCTCAATGAATATGCTTTAGCCTTTAATTGCTTTTGAATTTGCTTTCAAACCAATCATAATTGCTACTTGTCCCAAGCCTAGTACTGTAGGCTTAATGGTGAATTCCAATGAGTTCGGACATGAAATTCATGCCTGGTAACTCACTGCAGCCTTAGCATTAGAATGGCTTTGAGTATTTCCTGGTTGCGCATGGGTCGTTAAAAGAGGAACTGATGGAAGGACCCATACCTATTGGAAGGTCACAAGGGACCTTGTATCTAGTACACAACTGAAAAATGCTTTCAAATGCCTTGACATCCATGATGAAATTGTTCCAGCATGAAGATAGGCCTACTTAAGGTTGTAGATCTGGCAGGTCTAGAGAGAGTGGTCACTGTTGACTTAACGACTACTGATGTCACTCAAATTTACAGAGCTCTCTTTGATAAGATTAAAAGAGCTATCATTTTCAGAAAATATTCCACACCTTCTAATTTTTCTCTGTTTCCAATTTTATCTATTCAAAGAACTTTACACAAAAACCAATGTGCAAACCTCCTGGGTTGTACTTGATTGGATGGCCATTGGATATTAGGGGATACTGACTGTGATGGTGTTTTAGACCTAGTCCTACTATTTGAAAATACCAATTCAACCGACCCATGTGTTTTCAAGTATTACAAAATAAAGCAAAGTTGTGCAGTAGTATGTTTGATAGGCCCTGGGGGCCGATGTCTGGAAACATGTCTTCAGACAGGTCCCACGACATGTAGAACAAAAGGCGTTTTGTATGGCAGAAAAGGAGTACGACAGCAGGCAAAGTTTGCGTATCTGAAGACATGTTGGATACATGTGATAATGGTTTGGGGAACTGTTGGATAGCTTTCCTGTAGCCAACAGTTTACCACTTTTGCTACACTCATTTGTGGGCATACACAAGCCACCCATAGCTTCAACACGTAGGAACAGCTGTACTTATTTCGTAATGAGGCATTTGAAAAGGCATCAATCAATGGGCATACATCATGGGCTCCTGGGGACTACCCACATGCGTATTTGCAAGCATGCAGGCTGCCATGCCCCTGTTTTAGGGGCGTGGCAGCCTGCATGCTTGCAAATACACATGTGGACAGTCCCTAGGAGCCCATGGCATACATGTATACTATGGGGCTGATAACCTAGGTAAAGGTTATTGGGAGCTTTACTAGTATACATGGATGCTCATGGAAATGGAAAGCACTTGCATTTACTTACAAGGTCTCCTTTCCACTCCCAATGAAGCCATAGAAAATTACCTAGACTAACCTTGTACCACCAACCAAGCATTCACTAATTCTAAGAAGTCCAGTATTAAGCATTCCTCACTCCTGGTGAAGAACTACTGCACAATCATTGGTTTTTGATTGAGTTCTTACAGTTGGTGCCGTACTCAGTAGTCCTTTCTTTGTCTATGATTATTTATTTATCTCATTACTACAGCTCACACTCACAGTCACAGCCACAGGCCGCCCCCTCCCTTGTCACAGCCCCTTGTCAGCTCCTCGATCGCAGAACCCTACCTTTGTTAAGAGTGTACAAAGTTTATAAAGAGTGACTCCTAGTTAGTCACATTAATGACACTTGCTCTTGTCTGCAGCTAGATAACAGCAAGGAGTAATAGACTACTATTACCCCTTGATAGCAGTCATTTTTACCCCTAGAGGTCTTTTACTAGTAGCTGTCATAAGACTTTTACTATGCTTTTACTGACCAATGCAGGGCCTGGTTTGTGATTGGTCATTTGTTGTCATTGATCTCTTTTTGAGTTATTTCGGCGATTCCGAATGCCTAACATTGAGGTCTCTGATCCAAAGAGAAACAATATTTATCATCTCATACACACTGAGAGGATAACTCCTCCAAAACTAGTCATTTTTTTGCAATGAAACTAATGGCCACTAACGTCCATGCTTGGTTCCAATGGTTAAAGTGGGGTAAACATTTGTTTGAAAATTGACTAAATACCCCCCCTCCCCTATTTCATTGACTTAAAGTGTTACCACTCAAACTTGCATTTTGGTCATGAACTGACAGAAGATTAGGGATATCTTGCTGGCCGTAATGTGACTAGCTAGCTTACCTGTTGTTTATCCAGCATTCAAGTATCAGTAGACGAATCTGTGACTAGTTTAGTCAACGTAATCTCTTAATAAATCAAAGGTACATACCTATCGTCGAATCATGCTGTCCTAGTAGATTTTGTTCAGCAGGTGACAAATTACAATATCAATGATTCTATGAGAACAAATACTCAGAGTAGTAATTAACAGCTGATTTGCTTCTTCTTATCAGATGAAAAGGTGGACGAAGATACATTTAAGCAACTAACAGAGTCACAGATATTGAGAATGCAGAAAAATATGAATATGGGTACACAAACCAAACTTATGGCTAAACAACGAAGTATGAATAAGGTAAAAGCTCTACAGCTCTTAAAGATGCAAGGATTTAGTCAGCTTAAGCCAATACCCCCATGTTAACTCTATTCTATTATTCATATAATAGTGCGAAAAACTTTTATTTCTGCGTCATCTTGGACACTGAGACCAAAGAGTAATAGTATCTATCTGGCTGGCAGAGACTGTATTTGCAGGTTTCAAAGCCTTTCCCTTACCCATGTTGAATTGTCAAACCTTGCGTTAAAAACAATGGGAAACAATTTTAGACTTATTTGAGTGCTACAAACTTTTGACCATATCTAAATCTAAATCTAAACCCGAATAACAATGTTTATTATGGTTTATCTATATAATATTTTTAGTTATGAGTAATTATTTTCTAGGTTCTGCACATTTATATCACAAAATGTGGTAACATTTGATGATATTAACTAATAATGTTCAGCATTAATTCAAAGTGCATATGTTATCATCCCATGTTAAATGGTAACATAACTCAACTTATCTCATGTCAAACGGGTGTCAACCATGATAAAAATGTAATTAATATGTACACCAATAGATTTATATGATTTATTTGATTACAGTTTATTATTCTCTAATTTGATTGAAACATGGAAACCAAATGTTGAAAAATAGTTTCTTATTTGTAGGAGTGTGATCAACAAAGACAGGCAGCTGACCTTGGTGGCCAAATAGCTCAGAGGATCCCTACCAGCCTGGTATGAATTAATCCATCACATAGGTATCAAAAGTCACTTTGCATATTTTTAAAGTGTGATAAATTAAAGTCATTACTTTTTGATAAGTACCAAATAACCTGTCTGGCCCTGTTTCAATGCTGCTATTTCTAGATAACATGTTTGAAGAAACTCACATTACTCTATTTTGTAAATTGGTATATTTTATCATAAGTTTCTATGCCATTTTCTGATATTATATTTGAAAGGTACTAAATACGGTTTATAGAATCGATTTCACATTTCTGAATTTTGAAGTTGGAATAATGTATAATTCAATCATTTCCACCACTAATTGACCTTTCTTGTTTCACATTTGCAGTTTTCAGGTGGCTACACCTACAATAGTGAAGTCATATTAAAGGGGGTATTTTCCTCAAAGGATGTTGAAAACATGATGTCACCAGGGTGTGATCGTTTGGACTTTGAGAAGCTTTACCGCAGGAAGGTGGTGCGGTACCACTGCCGCGCGCTTATGGACCACTGTCTTAACAGATTTCCTGAAAAGTAAGTGCTGCAGTCATACCCATAGGTATGAGAGGAATATACTTTGAATTTACATTTAACGTCGGACAAAAATGTTAACGTGATATGGTGAATTAACGCTGGCTTATGCTGATAGGTTGTGGTCTGAAACAGATCTAAATCAAATACATGTACCTAAAAATATACAACATTGTTGTAGCTTTGATATACGTATAATACAAAACGGAATACTAATAAAGACAATCCAATGTGATATAAGGGATGTCAAGGAACCTGGAAACTCACACCAGATTTATGTGATCTCTTTTTTATCTCATACCGTATTATCTGTCTTGATAAACTTTTCTGCTGATTCCAGGACTGTGCCTAGTCCGACCAGTGATGACAAGCGGCAGCTGGCAGCCCACCTGATTGCAAAGTTTCCGGCCCTCCGGCTAAAGGATGATGTGGAGGGTACAAACTATGTGAGTGAAATTATTGAGTATGGTGAAAAATTGAGGAAAAATTTAACCTCGGTAACTTTGGAACTTCAGTGTAATAAATGACAGTGCGGACTTGGGACCAAGTGAGAACAACGTTATACTTCCTGACCTCCTCCATACTACTTGCAATTTAATTGTTTTGGACCATTTTGGCCTCTTTACAGTTAATCATACTAGCTTTGGGCAAATCGCTTGGTCAAATTCCAGTATGCTGCTACTGCTAGATATACCTTAATCACACATCCAAACTAAACGAGTTCTGCTGTAATAATTCAGCAAAGATTAATAATGTGTGATCTAAGCCTTTCCAATTCAGTCAAGGGGATTGATCTAGTAGCCCTTTGGGAAATGCTATGCAGCTTGCAAAGAGTATTAATTTGCTTTTTTATGTATAATTCCAGGGACACCTATTCCACATCTCCCCTGATCAGGGAGGTGCGATAGAATACTGCCTCAAAAACTTGAAGCGTGAGGTCAGGAAGCGGAAGGGGTTGCTGGCGACCGCTTCAATAGAAAAAAGGAGCAAAGAAGGATCAGGGGCTGCAGAGGCAGGTGTAGAAAAGAATGATAGTCAACAAAATGTCAGTTGTACTGCACCCACAAATGTTACAGCTTCAACGCAGGGTATGTAATTTTATGCAAACTAGTTGTTCTGACTATGCATGTCCACACATTGCGTTTCCGCTTTTTATATATGGTAACTTGTTAGCCTGGCTAGCCTGCAATGCTACTTTCATAAAGCCCAATGAATTTTTTGTCATCAGGAAAAAATAGTCAGTATTTATGATTACGGTTTGACTCCTTGTCATGTGTAAAGTGTACATACAGAGACAATCATAAAAAACTAAAAACAAACTAAAACTGTTGACTGTTGGAAAATTCGTTCTCAATGAATGGCTGATCAAAGGCTCGGTAACCCTCTCAGAAGTTTCTGTTGCTGTCACGCATGCTCATCTTTGTGTAGTTCTCGATAATTGATGCATGTTTTACTTTGAATTGGGATTTTGTATTTACCTACAGCTACAGCTAAACCAGGAGTGTTTGGCCAGGAGCAAGAAACTCCCAATAACACTCTGTAAATTCCATAGAGTTTACAAACTGCCTGTTAACATGGAGTTAAAATGTGATTTTTAATGTTTGGTCTACCACAACCTTAAATTGTTAAAGATAAATCGCTAAAAAAACTCTATTTAGGACTTACGCTCTACCAATTGGTACTGAGCATGCCACGATTGCCAAATGGCGGTTCGTTTTTTGGCGTTATCTGATAACCAAAAACTTTATGGGAAATAAAAAGCGTTAAGATCTAAATCTAGCTAAACTTACCGGTTCTACCAGGCCTCATCTCCAATAGCTAAACAAATAGTTATTGAGGATGATGATTGGTAGTTTGTTTTTGTGGTACTTTGAATTCACACTTTATTCACAGATACAGAAGCAGCTGATGAAACAACGGATTTGAGTAAAATATTTGACCTGACAGCTGAGGCTAAATCAGCAATTGAAGCCAGCCACTGTGAGAGAAGAAAACATATTATAGAGAAAGATCTGTGCATGGAAATGATTGAGGCCGCATATCCGTTCCTAACAAGGAAAAAGGAAATAGTAAGATATAATGCTACTTTTGGTTGTTGCCATTAACATTGATGTTTATAATTTGGCAATTGTGTGCCCCTACATATTTTGAATTATGATGCTCATAACCCCAAATGGATGGAGTTTGCTGCACCAACTATCAGCCTCCTCCTAATTCCTCAGAAGATAGGAGTTTGATAGTAGAAAAGACAAACTCTTTTTTGATTACTCTGGCCCAAATCAGCAATATAACTAGGCTAAGGTATTGGCTAAAAGAGTTTGACAGAACTTCATAGGTTATAGCAATATAACAAACTGATTGGACAGCTGGTAGGATCTACAACCGTTTTCAAAATTTTGTTGCATAATCTGCAGCGAAAGTGAGGATGGAACAAGGCCAGCACCATTGAGTTTAGATTTAACATTTCTCAAAAGCTTCACAAAAATTAACCCTAATCTAGTAGGTATTAGTGCCAGAAAATTAGGGAGCTTTCATTGCACAGTTTTATGAAATAAGAAATTCGAAAGAAGTATTTTAGGGGTAATTACCACAAGGGGACAGGTATTTCTGATTCATGGCCCTACAAATTGAGTTGAGTTAGGTAGACATAGATCTTAAGTGTTAGTAATTGTGGCCTACTGTAATTACACTCGAGGTGTTTTTGAAACTCTATGGTGAATCTTGAAACTTGAACTGATTACAGCTTATGCACAATAAACTGCAACTTTCTCAAACTACCTGCTTCATAACCCAAAGGAAACGAAAAAAAATGAAACTTACAGAGCCTTGACCATTTTCGAGACTTAAAACACAATTTATCCCATCCTGTGCATAGTTGTCTTCCCTTGGAATAAGGGGAAACAATTACAAGATTTATTCTGAAGTCATGATGAAGTTCCGCGCTTTGTAATTACAAATACTGAGGCGCTTACATTTCCTTCAATTTAATGATTATATCTATGCCAAAAGCCATCATTTTCAAATGCCACTACCCTTCCTTGAGAGTTAAGAGCGTCAACAGTGCTTAAATAAATCCATTGATTAATGTTGATAAATTGTAAGGGTCAAAGGCTTTGTGAGACTGATAAATACCTGTACCATAGTGTGAAATACTTGAGGTCAAACAAAACTTGCATTATTATTTGTTTCTGAACCAGGTGGAGCTAGAATTTGCTTTGATTTGTGGTGATGACATAGCAGATAACATAGAGGAAAAGTTTGGTAAGATGGTCAAGGCAGTGACATCCGGTAAAGGTGAGATTTTACATCGTACATTACCAAGAAGTCTTTTCATTTTTCCAATTCTCGTAAACAAATTTAGCAAATTCTCTATTCTAACAGTTAAATATATTTAAATACCAAAGAATAAATTCGCGCATAGTGAACCAACAAAGTGTGAATATCAGTTCAAGTTTGTTAGGGTTACAACTTTTGGCACTTCCTAACTGGGCAGAGCTTGTTGTGACAACAGGTGTTTGGCAATCAAAACCACGATTCATGAATGTGACCCTTTTGTTTTAAGATCAATGTTATCTTACATACAGTGTTGTGTGAATAAGATGCATTACAAGTGAGCAATAGATATCTGCTAATCCTGTTGCTGGGCTGACAAAACTTAAAGATTAGATCTGTGTTATTATCCCAAACAGTTTTTCTAGAGTTGTTAAATTCTGGTCTGTTTTATTATAGATTACATAAAAAGTCAAGAGTAAAAGGGCCTCATGTTTGTGTAATATACAACAAGGAATCTTGACATGAGACCGATGATAAATGCAAAACAAAATGCCTGCCTGCCATTTGAATGAGCTTACTAAAAGCAGACAACTTCATTTCTCATTATTTCTTATTTTCCAAAGTTTGACACACTAACTTTGCATGGTTGCTATGTTTTGGGTTAACACCTTAAACTTTTATTTTTACAGGAGATACACTACAGAATTTGATCAGCAAGGTCCTGAGCGGAGCAAAAGCTAAATTTAGACAGGATCTTGTTGTCGATTCCTGTCTAGAATCAACACTAGGGTATATACACTTGCTGAAAGACAAAGAGGTGTATTATGTGAAATACCCAACAGGCCAGATATTTCCTTTCACAAGGGATCTGGACATGTGGGTATTTTACATAAAATCCCTATTTGTCTTTCAGTCAAGATACAAGACTGTTCATCATGAGAGCATTGGGCTTTTTTTTGAAAAACTACTCAACACTCCTAAAAACCTCAGGAGCATCGTATCTCCCTCGAGACAAGCCTTGCTGGATCTGTTTGAATAACATGTCTAACCTCAATATTTCAGATCATTGATTTTATTTACAATTTCAGTTGTCTAACCTCAATATTTCAGATGATTGATTTTATTTACAACTCCTGACTACATATCTTAATAAGATATAGTGTTGCATATCTTATAATATATATCTTAAGACTATGTATCTTAATACTGTTGTACTATTAATATACTACACTATTTTCTTTTGCCACTCCTGATCTTGCGTTTCAAATATAACCGGCTATAACTTTTTTGCTATTATTCCAGTTTTGTTTGGCTGGATAATTTGCAGCCTGATTCCTATTTTTATTTTTGTTTTTAAAATAGTGTTGATTTTTAAACTTCGCTTTGAATAAACTGAACAATCATAAGCATTAAGAAATGTTATCTTTTACCCATTTGTATGTTTAACTGCTCATACCCAGGTGGAGTTATGGGCCCCATCCTTTGGGAGCAACCTAATTATAGTGGTCTCTTAAATTCCTAATCTTGTTACAGAAGCGCTGATCTAGGCGTGCATGAATCTACCACGTTTACCTTGGTATCAAGGTTGACCTGTAGTACAGGCAACTCCACTATTGTTGTGATCAAGTTTCAATCAAAGCTACACAAGCCAAATTGATATTAGTGTTATAGCCAGAAATCAATCAGTTTTCAACCACACCACAATGCAGCAAATGCAGCCAAATTTCAATCAGATAAAACTCTGGATAGTATTGTGTTGTCCGGTATAAATTTCAGTCGAAACATACACACTAATCAATCAGTTTTTAACCATTGTATTAGTTCCTGTATGGCAAGGTGCATTTCAATCAATAAGAGCACATATTTCAATCAATTATGAAGCAATATAACAACACGGTGCATGCAGTCCACGCTTTGTGATTGAAATGA
>ERZ1740056.46-NODE-46-length-14273-cov-7.115417_pt1 | contig 14273 bp, 9 predicted proteins | sample MGYA00581746_ERZ1740056 | MGnify/ENA primary metagenome ERZ1740056 (study PRJEB43018, sample SAMN04849745) | marine metagenome | isolation source: floating plastic debris | place: Pacific Ocean | collected 2008-09-01 | study: EMG produced TPA metagenomics assembly of...
AGGTGCGTTTAGGTGCGCAAGAGTAATTACTCGCCTCAAAAGGCATGCCCTGAGCAGGCTTGATTTTGGAGTTTACTTTTGTGTTTCTAGGTGTGAATACTATCAAACAGAGTCTGAAAATGTGAAAGGAAGATATCACTGTCAGATCCCATATATGGTTAGAATGAGGAACAATAATTTGAAAATTCCCAACAACGAGGAAGATTGCTTGGTAAGTAATAAAACAAAATACATGTATATTCAATTTTAAATACATGTCATGTACATTTAACTCAAAAACTCGAGACTTTTTTGGCAAATGACTTATTCTGGTTTAATTGTTTTCAAAATAGTTACTTCTTTGGTTTAACTGCATTATTTTGTGAGGCGATGATTAGAATGTTTTTATTTAAAAAAAGCAAGGAAGTGTGTAGTCTTATGTTTAGAAATAACTACAACTTCTCGATGAACGCCACATACATAACGAAAATATGCAAGAACTTCTGTGTAGCTTGGAGTTGTCCGCTTGCTGAACTTGCACTGCAATGAGGGGACAACTTCGACAAAAAATGTAAAATTTGAGTATAATCAGGGTATATCCCGCGTATAATGTACATAATCCAAACCTGATCCAATGATATAAGTATGATTATACAATATGAGGCAAATATATATATCAAGCATGTAAAGAAAAATATACAAATTACACTGTATTTATGGAATGTTAATTTGATATCCTTTTATGTAGGCATTCAGATACCCTGAAAATGATGTCAACGGTACCAGAGCAGAGTGGGTACAGGAGCCTCCACATGGCGTTCCTGCGCCAAAATGTCAGGAGACTGAGTTCAGCCGTGATAATCACCTCGGTAATGGAGTCGGTGGTTACCCTAACCTTTTCAACTGGACTATTCCTAATGATGCTGTTGGAGAGAAGTGCGCAATGAGAATCAGGTTGGTAATACATGTATAATATTTCCTTGATGTGGAAAAGGTATTTTGCGTTATTTTATTGATTGGCTGTATATATTTAAGGTACAACAGCTATATTTATAAATTATTGTATTTGTCCAGGCCAGTGTTATTGTTAGGAAATCACCACAGATTAGTGTAAATCATCCTGACTGTTGTACGATAATCATTTTACAGTAACTAAAATCTAATGAAAAACTTTTCACAAGTTTTATCAAGTTTTCCCATTTTTTCTTATGTTTTCATATATTTTTTGGTTTACAGGTACAATATCTCGACCGCTGAGTTTGACGGATGGGACGGCTCAACTAACGCTTCCCTGAACGAACCTAAAAGAGGAGAAGGACGCAATCAAGGATCACTCCTTGATCTGTCGGAGAGATACGGACTTGAAGACTTGGACGAGGCTAGAGAGAGGGGATATGTTCTGGAAAACAATCCTCAAGTAAACATTTTTGACAACGACAAACTGGAACTTCAGCTGGCCATCAACACAGCTCAGTTCGGACGAACCTTCCAAGACAGGTGTGGCTTCTTAACTTCTTAACTCAATCCAAGAATTATTGATTATTATCAGTGCTAATGGCCAAGAATGCTTCATCCAAATTGGTTCAAATCAGATTATTCTCAAGGTGAAAATTGCTCAACTGGCCAATTATTTCTGACACAGTCTTTTTTGTTGTTGAAAACCACTAAAACAGGGGTAGTGCATTGATTTATAACTGCCATATTATAGTTAGGTGTAAACGACATTATCATCCATAATTAACAGTGATAAGTTATACATTGAACATAAATCAATAAGCTGGTAATCTGCTGCAGAGAATGGATAATCAGTCTTGATGATCCGCTAATTCCTCATCAAGCACATGTCCATGCTCCCGTTTATCAAGTATAAATTGGAGCAGCAACCTGATATTAATGGTGGATCATTGTTTTATAAACTAGGCCAGACCAATTAAAACAATGCATTTGTTTACAAGCCCAGCTGCGGCTTCTGATCTTAGCTCGTCCAGATAAACAATATCTGGCAGCTAGCAGCTTGTGACTCATGCTGCCTGCGCCAATTAGTGCCACCGACAGTCAGCTCGATGCTCTGCTGATTCAACAACAACACATAAAACATTTCAATAGAATAATTATTGTATAAATATGATTGTTATTTGTTTGATACAGACTAAGTCTGTCTCTGGATAATGTAATGTTATGGTCCTAGTATTGATGTTGTTTGTTCAACAGTGTGCAATGTTTTAGAATATGGATCTAGGGAAAAACAACATCAGAGCAAAAAACCTCCTTTCATGCAGTTCCGATAGCTTATATTTTCCAAATTTATTTTATTTTTTTCTTTTCCGTAACCCATTTAAATGTTTACATTGTAGGAGCCACGCCATGGCCATCAGACAGGCACCTCCGGAGCTTGATGGAGCTCGTGTGCACAATCTGAACGTGAGGGGTAAAAGAGGAAACATAGTGCAGGTGTACCCTGCTGTCGAATATGACTATGTACCAAATACTCTTCAGGCCTCAGTCGGAGACTACGTACATATGCAGTAAGCTAAAAAACTTTCTTTGTTTGTCTTTTATTTTTAACGTTTGTTGGTCCCTCGGAATTAAATATAGCCATCAGTAATGTGAAGAAAATTTCAAAAGAATGCGAAAAATGACTATCCGTATGTCAGGGAAAAAACAAAAGTGATTTTAGTTTTGCAACGGATGAAGAAAATGATTATCTAGTCATATTGTGTAAATGATTTGTGTGTGTTTGGTGTATCCGTTATGATATTTTGTTCTTCTGAATATCTTTGTGACGGTTGTGGAACTCGGAGATGCTTTATTCTTTATCTAATCTGACACTAGTCATTTTGATACACAAATTGGTTAATGATAAAATGCAAGTTATGTCATGTCATCACAGAGATAACGTATTTTATCGAGCAATTTCTCAATGTGCGTTATACAAAATCAAAGCGAAGACTGCGGGACAAAGATTATCTCACATTTTAGATGTTTTTCTGGCAGGTAATAATCGTAGGCTGGCCGGCGCAATTTGTAGTTGAATGTAGGGTATCGTTTTTCAGCTGTTGCAACTTTATCATTTTATGCACATGACTTTCATGTGTTATCTTTTCACTTAACCAAATAATATGCGAAGGATAGCTTATCAAAAACATTAGCCATGAAGCGGTGAAGAAATTAGATAAACTACCTGCCAATCCAGCAATTCTCCCAAATTGAATGTCAGTAATTACCCATTACTTCTTTTTTCTAACACCTCAAGTAACAAAACCACTTGAGAATAGAGCATTGAAGATTGTAATTTTCGGTGAAAAATTAATTGACTCCTCAACAAATTTTGAGCAATTTGCAGTAAATCAGTCAAGCTGTATTGTTTGATGATGAAGCAACAATCTATGCAGAAACCACCTGAGGAATTTGGCTAAACATTATTGTTAATGGGGTGATAAATAAATTAGGATAAAACCAATCTTCCAAAATTATCATTGCCCATTTTAACTGGTTATTTTATTATCATTATCATGAAAAAGGAGTGGCGAACTGTCACGCAATTATCAGTCTGTGTCAGGTATGGAAAGAAAAGTATGAAAAATTGTATCCTATAATGTTTTATTGATTTCACAACTCCCAGAATTTTGAATATTTAGGTTAGTAGAATAGTTATGTGGTTATTGCTGACCATTGAGGGAAATTGAGAAGCCAAATTTTGTAGTAAGGAGTCATGAGTCATTGTCACTAGTTCTATCACACTGAGACTCAGAGTGTGCTGGAACAACGTATAACTTAATGTTATAGAAAACCAAAGAAAAAAATCTTTATGAGGAATTTATCTGTCACGTAAAGTCCAATCGTGAAATTTCCTAGCAGAGTTGTCAGTGAAAATAAATCGAAATATTTTATTAGTTTTTATTGATGTGTACGTAGTATAATGTTTTCATATATATGTACGACGCAATCTCAATCTGTTTTTTTTTCCAAATGTCAGGTGGACAGGTTCGAATACTAACCCCAAGAATAACGATGGACAGGGTCTGGCTGGTACAGACAGAAGTAATATCGTAGTGCAGGAGGAACGAGCATATCTAGAGGACAGCGGCTCTTACTGGGTAGGAGTAAATAAATCTGGACATTGGGGTAGAAGCTACCCGGCAAGGCTGGATGATGCCTCCATGCTTGGCATGACTCGCAGTGATCTCACCAAATTAGCGCTTCTCGCTCCAGGTGAGGAAAACGTTTATTTGTAAGTGTAGGAAAAACCAATTATGAGTATTAATATGTGATTTTGTTGGTATATTTGCATATTAGGGGTAGGAAATGCTGTGGGAAAGCGCTATATTAGCCGACCTCACCTATATGCAGGTAGCAGGAAAGGTTCATTGTGTGATATAGAATTATGTAATGATGGGTGTGTAGTTTTACCGATAGGGCTTATAGGCGATTGTGGAGTTATGGAGAACCAGTAGCAACAGCTTATGGTTACAGATAGGTACTCCCTCTAGCCTCTCAAACCTATTATGCAAGCTAATTGGTTTAAAGGATAGCAGTGTCTGTTCTTTGCCACAAAATTGTATTTAACCATTTTTTGCTGGCAAGAACGAAAGTTTTATGAACGAATCATCAATTATCGATTTTATTGAATTCTTTATGTCTCCGCGCTGGATTAGTATAGGTGCTACCTCATACTAGGCCACCCCAGAAATCTTGACTTGCAGCCACTGTGGCGGGTCAGAAACCAACATGCGTAGATCAATCTAATTGGTGGAAGTGGGATTAGACTTTATGCAATCAATAGCATTCGTTTTTAATAACATAGGTATTAAATTTATGTAATCACGCTTTAATTAGTAATACCTGTACTGGTTAGCCTCAAATTTCACTTTTCTTTTGTTAGAGGCGGTAGCAATTATCATTTATGATTAGTGTGGTACTTTTGTATTGTCAGGAATTAATCCATCCCCGACAATCATTCATTTTTGAACCCTCCGTTCCTCCTTTTTTGCAGGACAGTTTAGAGGAGAGCTGTCTGAATTGGATGATGCTGGCACATACTTTGATCTCGGACCCAGAAAAATCACCTCTGGTGGTGTCGTGCATTACATGTGCTCCAGAAACAACAACTTTTCCAACAGAAGTCAAAAAGGAAAGATTGTTGCCGCTAATATTGGAAAATCCGAAGCCCAGATCGGTTGGACTGGTGGTGAAATGGAACTCCCTGAAAAGTATGTCTAGTTGTACAAAAATAATCCCTGCTGCCAAATCTCTTAATACATTATGTTATGTTGAAATAAATAGGGCATGTTAACAACATTCCCACTATGTAATTTTTCACTGGAATTTCGAGAAATACTCATTCAAAATTATAACGCTATCATTGACTGAGTGTGTATAGGATTTCAAAAAGAATGCATTGTGGGATACTCATTAACATGTCCTACTACTCTTCACTTTTGTGATTAGCCATGACCTGAGCTACTAGAACCAGTATAGGGGCCACTGTGAGTTTGGTGGGAGGTGTGCTTAACTTTTTTGTAGGTGCAATAGGAACATTCTAATTAGGGCGAGATGGGCACACCATGGTCATTCAGTTTGTTTTATAGCAGTAATTACTTAACAGATGGATGAGAAGCCAACCTGTAGCCAGCTAGTAGTCTCACACATGACGCATTGTCGCTGGGAATTACTATAAGCAAGCGTCGAGGCCATGCACTGTGTCACCCCAGTTTATTTGAATAATTTTTGTCCTTAACATTAATGTGGTGTGGTAAGAGTAATGCCAAAAAGTCTGCACTGTTACTGAACCCCGTCTTCTCCAAACAATCCCACCGTCCACCTTAGAAGAAAACTAATAACTGATAGGAATTCCGGGCTTAATAACATGTGGTTTGTATTCAAATTTCCTTCAGTTTCCCATCACTTTCACCTTACGATGTGTGATATTTAAAGTAAGAAATAAATAAGCAAGTTGTGAATTAATTGGTATAAATAACCTGGTCGTCTTAGATAAAAGCGATGGCAGTTTAAGACGTCTGTAACTGTGGTAGATAATTGTTCGTTTGATTAGGGCTCTGGATGTCCTGTGTTAAACCGCTATTTCCATGTCTCCTTAATGAGGGTAATAAGTGCGTGGCGACCAGGTTGACTTAGTACCAATAATGTCACCCTGTCTTTAGCGTCCTTAATAAAACATTCTACCACCATCAGCGCCTTATGACTAGCCGACAACGGAGAGCATTCCAACATAAGGCTTTGTTACGAGAGGATAATTTACACTGACATATTAAAAATAATTCAATTGATGGATGGACAAAAAACTGACACCCCTGGAGTCGAGCTCCAATCATTTCTTCGATAATTAAATACTAATGTAAGAAATATTTGTGATGGTGTTAATCAGACTGCAGGCAATCATGGAGTGCAAACCAATGCTCCTGGCCAGTAGCGCACCATGTAAGATGGGGAAGCACTTGGCAAGCACTGGCTTGTGTTATTTATTGTTCCTGCTGCACCAATTGACAATGGAATTATTTGCTGAACTGGCATCCTAATTAATCGAACAGCATAAGGGAACTTAAGAGAGAAAGAAGAACCAATTTTCTAGTTTGGTAATGTTCTGATTTGGGAGTGGAATAAAGCTCAACAGGACGATTGGGAATTTGTTAATCCAATGATCATGTCCATCAAAAAGTATTTGAAGATTTATTGGCAGGCCAAGAGAAAGTGAAAATTGGTTTTAAATAGATATAGGCAACAATCAGCATAGTGCTATTGAAAGAATTCATCATAATTTGTCATATTTACTAACCACTGCCTCATGAAATTCATTTTATCGATTCTTTCGGAAAGGAGACTGGGTTAATTGCAGGATTAAAAGCTGTGTTCTGTAATGGAGTTTTTTGAGTGTCAAATGACTCTTAAGGATGTATGCTCCTTTTCTGTCTGGCGTTATTTATTGGTAATCAGGTGGTGTTTGGAGTGTTATGACCAATTTGGTTTAATGTGGAAATACGATAAAACTGTCATATTTAAGTATCAGCGATGATACAGAAATCACGGCTGCATTGATCCTAGCTGAAATTTTTATACATGTCAGTGATTAAAGTCATTAGCGTAAAATGTGTTAGATTTTATGAGCCATTTTATCAACAGTAATAATTATTTTCAAGTATTCCAATGGTTACTTCCAAATATTGATTTTCGTTTGATGTTTAATTGGACTTTTGTTAATTACTGATGCTGTAACAGCCTACGAAATGCCTGTGGTAATAAGTTGATCTGAAGCTCAATTTCTCACTGACTTGACTGTGACCACTTGGTGACCTGGTTTTTCGTTTAAAACACTCCTAGCTTTAAATGAATGGTCATCGAGAGGACCGTAGAGAAGAGCTAAAAAAAGATGTCTCTAAGATTTGATTATTGAGGCCGCCAACTTTAAGAAGAACTCTTTAGAGAGTTCTTATATTGAATATTATTGAATATTATATATAGTTCTTATATTGAATTTGAATCTAACTACTGGTGAAGTGGGGAGGCAATATTTTATTGATGTCCTGTCCTGCCGTTTGATGGGTATATGCAATCGAGAAGGCACTTGAAGCTTATGCCAAAGCAATCAGCTCAATGTTCACCTTGCCCAGTGTACTTGGCAGATTTTAGCAAGCTGCACAATTTGGCTCAGTTCTTATTAAGCCATTATGGCTTCCCTGAAGACAAGAAGGGGTTCTTTTCAGTATAAGCTACAGCTCTTTATTAAGTTTTAAGGTTAATTGGGAGCAATTAGTAATAATAGTCGTAATAAATTTAATTTCAATCTAGCTCCTACTAGGCACAACTGTATGTTATCGATGGTATTCTATAAAGTCTGAAGACTGGTTCCAGTAGCAAGCAATGGCATATATGTAAATCACGTAAATCCTTAAAACTAGGCTTTAAAGAATTATAGTGTGAATAATTAATTTGTAATAATCTTAAAGATGAAAGCTCTGCACTAATTGTAGCCCTGTAGGAAGACCATTATTGTTACATGGCTAATACATACGGGCCAGTTTGTCGTGTCGTAGATGTTTACACTCATTCACACTTGTCATTTGTCATTTTAGGAAAGCTGTGTTGACAGTTGCACAAGATGTTTTACCGTCGCTAACATATATCCAGATGGAACAATGGCCCTCCGATGTGGGAAACCAGTTGGTGCTTGATGCAGGTCAAGAAATGACAGTAAGTGCAAATCTGAAATCGTTTGTTCGGCCCAGCTGATTGGATTTGATCAACAATAAAATTCTTTGTGTTTTTATACCGCCTGCCATAAAATGTCGAGAAAATGTAAATATACCACAGGCAAAGTGCAGAATTTACATTAGATCATACTAAGCTCTGCACACGTCATGCTTTTTAGGGTGTCTTAAAATTGGTGAATGCGACGAAGGGCAATTAACATGAACCACACGGTGGTTGTCAACCCAGTCAATTATTACTATGCAGGCTCCAAGAAACTTAAACTTGAAGTTTTCTGTGGTATTTTGCCATCTGAGAAAAGAAGAGGATGATTTTCTCCAACTGATTTTGCAACCAGGATACAATTAATAATCAAAGACGAAAATACATTAATTTTGTTGGAACAGATACAAAAATACCATTGACAGGTTACATGTGTGTCCACATCAATTGATGTTTGTAATAAACAAAAAAAATTATGGTTGGTTGGTCAATTGGAGGCTTCTTTTAAAACGGCGGTGTTTTTAAGAAAATGTTCATCACCTTAAACTCATTCTTTGGGGAAACATAAGAGATGTAGAAGTGGGCCCCACATGGTGTTTCGGGGTTAATCTATGTTAATTACCTCTATTTGATGACACATGCTGCAATTTTTTTATCAACACAATGGTTGACTGAGCCTGATAGATGCACAGGTGGTCGGTATTAAGACTGATTTTGTCCGTCTTCCGATGAATGCATTATCTAAGAAACATGACACTTCTCGCTCATATGGAGATAAAACACATAATACAGTCAGAAGCAAGCCAGAGGGCGCAGCGGTATCAATCCATATGTTTATACCAAATGTATGCCTACCTAAACTGTTTCTTATGCCAACATACACATAAATTGTGCCTAAAAAGATAGTCCTAAAAAGAGAAAAACGAAGCTTTACACTCAGATTAGTGTTACTTCACGACAACATTATATTATATACTATTTATACACTGGCCTGATGTGGTACATTTTCCAATTTGTTTTCCAATTCTCATATGCTCAGCGATCCCCAACTACTATTTTGCAGGCTGGACAGAGTTATGCCAGTGACTTCATTTTGATCAGCCCGGAGAAGCAGATTGCTATGGCTGACAGGAAGTTTGAAGTTAAGATGAAACTCGACGACGGAGCCGGAGGTAACATCAAAGTCTACAAAACTAACTCTGAGCACTTTTCTACCTGGGAACAGGTCGATGCTGAGATTCAAGACGGCACCGCTTCATTCCAGGTAGGTTAAAATTTGGTATGGATGAAGGGAATTAATATTAGTTTGGGCTTGCCGTGGGCCGTGGCGTTTGTCTTAGCTAAAGTTTATTTAAGCTGCTTGAAAAGAAGTACTTGTAAATAAAGTGTTAAACCGGGTATATGTGTGTAAGTATCAGTGATTTTTTTTGTATACTCTTCAGGAATAGGTGTTCAATCTGTGGTATTTGCAAATTCCCTCAAATATACCCACTATCATGTTTGTAGTGATTTTTAGAGGACATTGATATCTTATTTTTCGTATATACTCCATGCTCATACTGAAGTTGACGTGCCCGACCCGCCCACAATGCTGATGATTATTTGAACTTCTTTATCTTTTACTGTATTTGCCATGTGTATGGATATTGGGGAGGTTTTTTTCTCAGGGCAAAGCGACAAACTCAGCGTTTGTTATGATTTATCAGTTGACACTTATAAATGACACATCTTGATAATTTACTCTAATTCTAAGTACTTGCATAACATTTTTTCAGTCCTCCGTTTTAGGGGATAGAAAATAAACAGCGTTGTCTAGCCTATAGACTGTTGGTGATTGCAATGAGCCTTTTTCGTTGACTTATAAAATGTTATTATATTTAAAGTTTGAAAAATATGCACATTTTGTAATTCTCGTTATTGTTTTATAGGCCAGCGAGGGCGGAGTATACGTAGCTAGAAATCACATTTCCGCTGGAGCCATAGCTGGTGGCGTAATCGCTGGTCTTGTGGTTGTCGTCTTACTAGCCGCCACAATCTTCTACTTCAGAGCAAAACCTGAGAAAATGGATGCCATCACTCGACGATTTAGATATGCCAAACGCAGCACTCAGAGTGCAATCTAAGTAATTATTATGCAATACACTCATAGTTTATTTTTTTATATTCCTTTTTTGCACACAAGATTTTGCTAATTATCCAGTGTTTAGCTGATTGATAGGTGAGCTATTTTATGTATGAAAACCACATATCAGCATTCATTTGGAAGTACGCTCTTTGTCTCAACAAAACCTTTTTTACCTTCTTTTCTCTCACGTAATGAGATTTTGAACAAATCCTCTTTATTTTGATACATTCCATGCATTGGTGATGGCGTGCGTATATATCCGCCGACACCAGTATGTTGTTAGGAGAGATGCAATATTTTACACACCATTTTATGATTAATTTAATCAAATTTGACTCTCTGTATTAATTGACAGTTACAGAGTGCATAATGCCCGAACAATCAGTTCATTTTAGGCCTTAAATATGCCATACCTTTTTTACCTCTTTAGGACTTCATCGATGCTCAATATAATAAGATACTAAGCACATACGAATTAAACACCAGAAATTAGTATTCTTAAATAGTTTCCCCTGGTGGCCGAGTTCGAACATACAAAATCAAGCAGTGCTTCCTGCTAAACCACACGGTGGAAATTTTCACTCAGTTTTCCCATGTCAGAAACAAGCAGAGTTTCTGTTATAAAATTTATACCGACCTACCAATACAAACCATGTATCATATTATAGGCTATCAATAAACATACAGTGAGCCTTGTTTCAACAACCCGCTCAGGCTATACAAAATGTTTCATTTGCCGGGCTTTACGGTGTTCCGACCCCGTGTAATTCTACGCTGCCAAGATGAAAACCCTGCGCTATAGTAATTATTTATAAGGTGAGAATGGCAATTTGCTGAGAAGCAATTAAGCTCTATCTGTTTGCCTGTTTTACACTGGTTAATTGGATTGAAACTACCTACCTTTCTAAATGCTGTATAAACATTTTTCAGTCGAGTGATGATCATGGCTCTCGGCTCTTATTACCCATAATTGGGTAGAAATTCGCAAATTAAGTTAGGCGGGTTAATTCCTCAAAATAACCACATTGAGTCAGCCAGTCAGAATTAAGTGACACGCAGCAGTCAACATCATGTTTCTCATATCAGATTTGTGTATAAAACATGCTTATCTCAATCAAAACCAGATACGCTGCCTCAGCAGATGATTGTATGTGTCAGATTTTGAAGATGTGACATCGTGCTGATTGTTATACTCTGTAACACTGTTTCTGGATAATTTTGTCAGCCTTTGAGTCTTCAATCAATTTTGAGAAGACAATTTGTATAACAGCAGGGTTTCTTATCCTCTGTACATCCTCCAACTAAAATAATAAATACAATGCGTTGTATCACCTTGCCACAGAGTAATGTATCCGAGATACTACGTTGACTAATTTCTCAATGGGTAGGACAACAGGTACTGGAATGACTGTGATGCAGATGGCAACTGGCGCTTATTTTCTTGAAGACTGAAAATTGCCTAAATTTAAGACATTTTTAAGACTGAAGAATTGTAGATACTTTAACATTTGTTAAGCTCTGAAGATCTGATAAAGCGTATTAAGACTGACGACTTGAAGACAGAAGATTTCAATTCTGGGGATTTAAATTATGCTCCAATGTGCTGGGAGCCCAAAAATGTCGGTGTGGTGATGGCTTTACGTGAGACATATTATGGCCCGGACTATGGGACACTTGTTCCATTATTCAAATTATACCTTTCCAAACTTTAAATCAGGCGAATTATAATAAAGTTGCTACTTTGCTTACATACCATAATATTTTAGCTGTAATACCCATAAAAGGGCACTCGAATGATTCAGGCTAATTTTATAACTTATCATAGCCAAAATGGGCCCTGGTTATTCAAATACACGTACCAAGCTTTTAACCGCAAAATTGGCAGTACCATCATAAGCAACCAACTTTTAGACACGATAATTGAGAGCACCGGATTTTGCGTATTTACAAATTTTCACAACACATGTAACTCATTTCTCACTGTATCAGTTGCAGGCAATAATTTGCTTAATTTGTAGCACCCACAATTTGCACCATATTTTCCGAAATGCTAATTTATCATAGTGCAAAATGGCAACTGACAGCATATTGTATAATACACAGATGCCACACAAATACAAGCAATTTGCTGATTTATGTAATTAATTCCACAGATAAGTAAAAGTAATGATGACTATATGCAGCCTGTGTTGAGTTTAATGTAGATAAAGTTCTTCTCTTGTATCGTAATGTGATAATATTACAAACATTGTAATTATCGATGCCAGAGACCACCCTGCTCCCAGATGGATTTATAAGTTCAGTGCAATTATTTACTCTTTACAGCTCTTGTGTACTCTTGCCAACAATTAATGCTGCCTCAAGTGGATGCAACATAAGATAGGTTATATAATTTGTGTAATTTCAATTTTATTGATGGCATTATGCCATCGAAAATAGCACCAGATAGTGTAGTGAAAATTTATCGAATAAAAAATAAAACTTATTTCTCTCTTCAAAGAAGGTCAATAATAAGTAAACCAATCAGTCTATACCCAATTCATACATGTGTATCTCCAATGAGTGGGCAAAGAAAAATAAGGATGTAATACTGTCTACGACAAAAAATACAAATATCATTGAAGTTTGGCAAACATGTCAAAAAATGTCAAAATGATTTTCAAAAAAATATGTTGTTATGACGTAGCTGCAAAATGGTGTGGAAGCATTGGGATGGGCATGATTACTCGATTGCTTTTACTGTCAGAATAAGCAGAATGCATGTGTTGTGAGCCTTTGGCCCTCTTCCATTTGGCTCTGCGGTTTTGGAACCAAATCTTAATCTGAACTTCACTGAGACAAAGGTTTCTGGCTATATTTGATCTTTCGCTAAGCGACAGATATTTTTTGCTATGAAACTCTTTTTCGAGTTCGAGTAATTGTTCGCTCGTGAAGGCAGTTCTTCGACGCCTCGGCCTCATGCTCGATGATTGTGAGGACTTATCACCGTTATTGGACAGCTGTTCTGAGTCTGAAAGTTCATCATCATCGACGACATTAACATCTTGATCATCTTGGTTTTCTGCAGCTACAGCTGAACTATCTGCAATATAAATAAAATTTGATCATTTAACAATAATTTAATAATAATTTATTTATGGAATATGCGGGTCATTGTAGCTGTTCAAATGAGAAACATTTGATTGGTTTTCCGTTAACTTCTTTGATGATAGAGTTGCAAACAATGAACAAAAACAGGCTTTGGCAATTACGATGGTTTCTATTTTAATATTTGCTGCAATGCACAGCTAAACCAATTTGGTATTTCAGAGGCAGTCAGATGACACGGTCAAATGGCTTTTTTGGCAGCGCTGCAAAAAGTTTTATGATTTATTTTATATGAAATGTAGCACATCTCAGTCTACAGATGCTTTGTTGAGGCATCGGCTGCCACGGCAGCGCCCTACGTTAATTAGCACTACTGATTATGACTATGTAATTATATCATGTTAGCCATCTTTTGATTCTGAATCGCACTAATTGATGTTTGAGTACTCATTTATGTATAATATTACATAACCACTAACTCACAAATGTCATACCTATAATGCAGTCGGATCCAATTTATATAATTACGCTAACTATTGCCATAATATTATGATCCTATAGTGGTGGGAAAGTTAGTCTAAAGAGAACATTATTTGGCTGGCATTGTGCTGCCGCTGGCATGGACCAACTATAGTACAGCGTATGTGATATTGAGAAAAAGAAAATTACTGCAAACTGTAATCAAAATTGAGCAGGTCCGATGCTCGATATCTGCTATATCTGGCCTGGAATTCGTGGAATGAAGGAGAAATTCGCCCATTACATTACACCGTTTGAAGTGCGTATTGCACCTAACATATAAAAATGGCACTCATGCATGAGGATACATTTTTTCAATATTTATTGTAAAACAAAGTTTGGATGCTTTATCATTGCG
>ERZ1740056.47-NODE-47-length-14271-cov-7.263154_pt1 | contig 14271 bp, 11 predicted proteins | sample MGYA00581746_ERZ1740056 | MGnify/ENA primary metagenome ERZ1740056 (study PRJEB43018, sample SAMN04849745) | marine metagenome | isolation source: floating plastic debris | place: Pacific Ocean | collected 2008-09-01 | study: EMG produced TPA metagenomics assembly...
ATAATCTTATTTATTATCCAATATTGTTATTGAAAGTAATGTTTGTGTGCTAAAATAGGGGCTAATTCTCCTCATTTTTAGATTTAGAGTTTCATCAGCTTCATCTCTGATTTCTATGAGTGGAAGGTAGCATGTCCTGTCATTAACCCACGTGTTTTGCCAACTTCCCACCAACCAAAATTTTGATTTGTTGATGGGAGTCCATTCTCAAAATCAGGATTGACAGTTCTGTAAGCTTACCTCATCCAGCTTTTTTCCTGCTTCTTCCTGGTGGGCAGGATCCAAAGTAGCTGTCAGTATCCCTATTACATGGTTGGGGTCCATCCTGCTCCAAATGACTGAGAGGAAACCCTTCCTACTACAATGAATGGCAATTCTCACATGAACAAGAAATGGAGCCAACCAGAAAAGGACCTATTTGTGGCAATGTGGAAAATCTACATCCTGTTCATTACGCATGCGCGTGTGCCAGTTACAAATTGGAAATCCTAGGAATATGGCTGCTGATGTTTATGGTTTGCTCAGCAACACAGAGTTGCCACATGGATGGGAGTCAGCTATAACCTCTGATGGAAGAGTATTCTTCATAAAGTGAGTGAATTGTTGATATAAGTTGCAATTTGTATAGTTTCAGGCTTGAATCCAATCACAAACATCACATGGCACACAAAATTAAAAATAATAGCAAGCACCTGCAACCACCTGTTGTTGTCGTGACCTGTGTGTGGCCAAGGAGCAATAGACCATCATAGACTGATAGAATGTCACTCCTTGTGGTGGCCCATCTGTGTTTGACTGTATTTGTAAATAGCCAGCGGAGTGGGTGTCCTCGCTGTAGCTCAGTCAGATCAGCATCATTCCATTCATATATTATAATATATATTATTATTTGGCAGTGATGCTGCAAAGACTGGCTGGAGTTTCCATTTTGTTGTACCCTATTGTACTATCACCATCTGCTTTTGAGTGTAAATTGTAAATATCTATCGTGGTTAAATTTATCAATTATTGCTTCAGTCGGTCTTCCCGACCGCAGCTCATTATTTTTGGTGGGATGACTTCTCTGCAGTCCAATCCGAACCTAAGCTTAGTTGTTGGTGTGATCAAGGCGCATACTCTTGTTTGTAAACCATTTGTGTTGTGGTTGCTATTTTTGCTTCTTTCCCATGGGATTGCTACCCTTTTGTTGCAGGATATGTGATAAGACCGGTGTGTATGCAGTCTAAAACGATTAACGATAAGATGGAATGTCTGCTCACAACTAGTTTGTGGCAACACTATTCCTTGTTATTGGTGATTCTAATGTCATAGGCCCTAAATGTAGTTCACACCCGTAATACGGTTTTCTCTGTGTTTCAGTGAGTATGAAAAGCTGACGACATGGATAAATCCTGTGACTGGAGAACCAGTACAGAGTGGCCATACTACCTCCCTTGGTAAGTAAAGAATATACTGGCAAAATCTTCAACAAAGGGTTAGTCTGTGGATAAGAAGGGCGTATGATCGTCAACTTATGTTCACATGTTTGAACTTATAATTAAATTACATAAAATTACAGGCAGTATACTGAGCACGGATGGTTGTCCATCATCACTTGGTATTATTTGCATAAATTGGTAATCGAAGGCGGCCACAACTCACTCATAAATTAGACTAGCTGTGATTTGAGTGCATCTCCAATTTGTTAGGATAGCTTGGATTCTGAGAAACATCCTTGGTGAGCGCTAAATTGGTTGCTCTATACCCTATACCCGTGTTTGGTGTTGGCCCTGGCAAGCACGATTAGCTTTGCATTTGAGGAATTTCAGATTACGGATACAAATTAAGGGAGTACTAGCAATTGTAATCAGCTGAACATTGCTTAGAGTGACATTATCAGCGCATGAGAATTTATGGGTATTTTTTTCTCAATGACACAGTTCTTCCCGATGATAACACTGGAAGTGCAAAGGGTACGGCTGTATGAATGCAATGGTATAGGCCTAGGTGAAAATTAACGCTGTTTAGATCTTGATATCAGGTACAGGAAATTATAGCATAGCTGTCATCAATATAGAAATATTTCACACTTTAGAACTCTGTATTATATGAATACGAAATTAGCATATTTTGGGCAGTCATTTGCATTTGATTTGCTCCACTTAACATAAACACAAGGCTTGTTATTCAAAGGAATTTCAACAAGCTTCAAGACTGACTTGTATAGAATCTCCGATCCCAAACATTGCCAAAGCCTCACTATTGGTGAATAAATATTATTATAGTATTCACTGGCCTTGATCTGTTCTAGATGTAACAAAATACAAATTACTTGATCACTGTTGATTGATACTTTGTTTTCTCAACCTGCTAGCCTTTTTGGGATATTTGTCAGATGAAACACTGTTCTAAGATAGGCATTTGGTTTTAGTGTAGTCTAGACTACAACTTGTCAAAATATCCTGACATACTTAATTTCAAAAGTTTTGTTATAGATATTGTCCCTCATTGTACAGGTCTACACATGTAGGACTACGTGCATGTAGATTAGCAAGTGATACTCAATATTTTAGATGATCTGTATACTTGGCATGCCTAGGGGGATTTAGATGTGGGGTGATAGGCTGAGATTAGTCATTATCTTCTGATATCGAACACTGATATCATCATCAAACCAGTCATGCCCTGAAGCAGGTACTACTGATCTCTCATAATGGGTACAAGATTGTGCTCGATGATTCCGATTATATTCTTTGGCATACTACCTGTAGTACATTGTTTTGAGCATGAAGTGTCCATCGGAGTATCATTCTATGTGTCTTTGTAATTTCCGGGCATGATTGTGCTGCTTTAGAGACCCATTCTTCATAGGTACTGTTACTGATCATATCTTTTCTATCAGCAGAAACTGCAAATGAGGGAAAGGTACTTGCACTCAGATATCCGATTCATTTATAGCCAAAACTCTGTACTGCTAGTTTGTCTGTTCAGCGTATCTGTGGTGATGTCTTTTTACGCAATAAGTGCCACCTTGGTTTCCATAACATTCCATTGCTATGAGAAGTACCCTTATAAAGGAAGGGTGTTATTCAGATGGCTGACACTAGTGTATAATTTTCTTCTCGTCAACAATTTTTGATAAAGATATGATGACCAGTAAAACAACAAAGTTTCTGTGTGTGACTAAAAATTAATTGATTCATTATCTGCTCACTAATTTATAGCAGGTTGTCAAGGGAATCGATGGAATGTTGAGTGTTTGATGTATTGGACCAGTAAAATAAAATAGTCATGATAACAAATTGCATGCTATCAGCATCCATCACATCAAATGTCTGGTTACAGCAAAGAAATCCTCAAAAGAACAGTTTTCATTTTATTTATGATGCAATCCTGTTGAGATCTAGTACTTATAACAATTTCAATTCAGATTTGAATTATCTGTATGTTGTATATTCAGAGATTTGTGTGCAAAATATTAATCATTTTCCATGAATCGCTGCAGTGGCCTGCGGTGCTACTAAGGTTAGCTTGGTTTTTGTGTAATTACACTTTACAACATCTTTTCAACTTTTGTTGAAATGTCAGATATTTTTCACTCTTGTGAATATGAAATTTTTCTTTTGTTCCAGGTTTGCCAAGAGGATGGGAGCTTGGATACACTCGAGATGGCGTAAAATATTATATCGAGTAAGTTGTTAACAAATTTGCTTCCCCGAGTCTATCTTGTTTCATTTAGATGACGATGAAATGCACTTTTATTTTGTTGTTCAGAAGTTGCCTTCTCATTTATAACAAGTCATAAAAGCTGTTGTAGGTCTGTCTTTTCATCTCATACACCGTGTATGTTTTACATGTAAACACTGTAAACATAGAAATAGCCCTATGAACATGAGCTGTCTGCTTTTTTGGACATTGGTGGCTGTTTAGAGCCAGAAATCAACTTTTTAGGCAACATAGGCGCACATCATTACTGCTATTGAGGCTCTTTTGTTTCGTCTGTAAAAGTGAGCTGGGTCAAAGGCCTGCAAGCATAATGGGCTTGAGTCAGATAGCCATTGCTTTCTCCTGCCATCATAATGCTGATGACCTTTCATTCGCTTCACATAATAATGAACATGCAGTTAGCTGCCTTCTGCAGCAATCAAAGTCGTTCTCTCGTGTCTTACTCAACTATATACAAAGGCTTAGTACTTCACTTACTGGTAGGGCTCTTACCAATGACGTTGTTTGCAATATGCAGTGAGAAACATACTGCAATAAAAATTCATATTATTCAAGCTGTTATTAAAAATCTATTGAATTCGAAATTCTTAAGTTTAGTAGATCTATGTTTGATATGATGAGCTAAGCATTATTGTCAAGGTGCTGTCAGGTACAGTTTATAACATCTCTCAGTTTTTCTTTGTCTCTTCAAGCCATAATCAGCAAATCACCACATTTGTGAATCCTCTCACTGGGAAAGCTGAGGCTCTCAAAACAGCAAGGTAAGAAAATATTATCTTTCAAACTAGCAAACTTGTTGATGTGATCGGTGGATCAGTAAAAAAGAGCATTCAGGTTAGGCGCTACCATAACGCCGTTTTTTTACATTCCAAGGTAAGCGTGGTCAAATATGAATGTTAAAAAATTCCAATCACACCATCAAAATGATCGTGACTCTCGGGTGCACCATAAAATTACTAACAATAAGTCTACAGTTTTATCTAAATATGATAAAAGAATTTATAGTTGGTTCCCAAAAAAAGTAGGCCCTTCCTATTTGTACATTTTGGTTCTACTTCTTTTTCCGTTTTGCTTCTAATCTAATAGTAATTGCATGCGGTATGGTGTGTGGTAATGGATTCCGAAGGTATGCATGATCCGAGTTTGGAGTTAAGACAATAGTTATGCTTTTGTTGCCTTAGAGCATTTTTGATAGTCATGAAGATACTCAGCGTTAGAACAATGACTATCGGTAAAAGTAACTATTCGAAATGTTTATACCTGTAGTTGGGATGCTCCGCAGGAAACGAGAAGTTTTACTCCTCGCCGACTCGGTTTGGTTTATGGTAGATCACCTACCTCAGCAGCTAGTAGGGGCCAACTTTCCCCTTCTTATGATCCAAGGTAGTTGAGACTGGACTTCAACTAAAGTAGACGCTCTCTGTACCTGGTAGCTTAGTCTTAGCAAGCTGTTACCCCACCACACCTGTTATCTTTCATGCTTCTGTAAATCAGGGAGAGGGTCTTCATAAATTATGTAAAATGTTAGCCTTTCTTCAAACTTCTTCATATATTTATTCTCTAGTGTAATTATAGCATTTGCTTTGGCTAGGCTCTCTCTTCCTACAAAAAATGACTTGATAGGCCTACGTGTTATTGGGTGGCAATACCCAAAACCAACACAAACAATTACAGAAGGCCAGTAATGCAATAATTTTTGGGCAGTCTCTCATTCTCATCCCCCAAGATACAGAAGATATCGGTTCGACTCCAACCTGGGACGCTCTCTTTATTGAAGTTATTTTAAATCCTGTCAAACACAAGTGATATTTGTTACCAAGATTGTCCGAGGCTACCAATCATTCATTCTTATAAAATTTCTTCTGCCGCTGTAAATATGATTGCAGTGAAATTTGAGTAAAACAATAGATTATGATTCTACAAGCCACCTACAACATGAAATTATGTTCTCGTGATTTTTGAGTTTTCCAACTAAGCCATGCTCTCTATCTGTGAAATACCTACATAGGATGATATCAAACCTTTATACATTTGCACATCAAACTCCGCTTACCAATCAGAGATGCATGGAACAACTTTTCTTCACCCTCGCATGTACATAGTGTTTGGTGTTATGCATACACCTCAAACAACCACAAATAATCTGCAGCTCAGGTTATTTTCCATAGAAAAAACACACATGTGTTTTGTCTGTTGTTCTCGCTCTAAAAATCGAAATAAACTGCCATACGCTGCTCTTCATGCTGTTTATGGTAATGCTTACTGGTTTTTCAGGTCTCCATATGTGTCAACAATAGGTGCTGGTTCCCCTCTCTCACACCAACACTCGTCTCACATGGAAGCAAACCCACAGCCTCCTAGCCCTCATAAATACCCAGTACCCACTGTTAACCAACACAACCCTTCGAGGGCTGCTCAACCAACTCTGCTTCACAGGGAACAGGATACTAATCACAGCTCAGCTAATTCTCACAACCAGAGGCCCCTTTCATCGGGGCCGAATTATGATGATTATGTAGATGTTTACACTAATAAACAGGCTGTTAACAACTCACAACTACCTCAAAGTGAAAGGGAACCACGTCAGGTCGGTAGACAGGGTGCAGGATTTCATCCCCAAGCACATCAACAGCGCACATCTGCTCCGCCACAAGCTACTAATCCTACCTGGAGTGGCAGCGGCCCTGGTGTTGGTACCTCGGTGGATCAGCCATCAGATCATAATTACGAGTAAGAGATAAACTACGCTGAATTTACATCCTTGATTTCTACCTACATGAGGTACACTGGGACGTTAATTGGTATTCAGTTTGATTGCACTTTTTGAGTTACAATATCTATAATTTTGAAAAAAAACACTTCTTTCCTTCACATACAGCAACGGGTTGAAGATGGTGCACGCTCCCATTTCTGTCGGTTTGTTGTCACGCTTGGGATCCATAATAGTTCAAGAAGGCAATTTTTTACCGTTTCACTGACGATAAACTTTAACACATATCTGTTGGACTTCTATTTCAGCGATCACATCTTGCAAAATAATTCACCTTTCACATCAAACAGACTCGGTTCATCAGCTAATCCCAAATTTCTCACAAACTCACCAATAACACCAAGTAAAACCAAAACACCGTAAGTCTTTTTAACCACATGTCAATATTTATGGTGTCAAAAGTTGACATTGGAGGGTAGATAATGCTCATAAATGTCCAGGGTTGTTAAAGATAAATCTCGCTGGTTAATATTATAATGAAGTAACAAATTATATTTCTTTGCTGCTGGTTACTCACATTTTCTTTGGTTGCTTATGATACAAGTAATGGCTTGGTGCTAACAATCCTTATTGAAAATGCATATTTTAATTATTTAAATATCAATGTCGATTGAAACATGAGTTAGGCTTTTCTTTCACAGTAACAAGACACCTTCTAATACACCTAAGAGAGGTTCGGTGAAGAAAACCAAGAAGATGAACGGACCACAAGTGAAAACCAGACCTCTGGATGCCCCTGTCACATTGGCTGGATGGCTCCATAAATTTGTAAGAGCTAGTTTTATAATCTGATGTCTATGAAATACATGAGGACATTCCATTGCTGCCAATTGTATGTATCAGTTCCTGTTTTCAACTGTAAAGAGTTGCATCGCTGATGAATGGCCTGTACAACAAAAGGGTCAACAGATTTGAATATTTAGGCCATTCGTAAACATTTCATTTATTTTGATGAATATGTACCAACTCTATAGTAAGTTATTCTCTTTCTTCATTGACTTGTTAAAAGTGGGACAGCTCCACTAATATGTTTATTTTCCAGGAAAGTAACAGTGCGGGTGTTAGAAAGTGGAAAAGACGATACTTTGTTCTACAGGACTTTTGTCTGTACACTTACAAGGGTAATTACAACTATTTTTTTAAATTGCAAAAAGGTATCAACAGTTTCTACTACTGCTAATTCTACTTCCCATGATGACATATTTTTATTGTGTTAGGAATGGTTATGTTCGATGACCAATAATGTTGCCATTTATCACGGATTTTCTGTTCTTTTGAGGTGCTAAGATGGAGGGAGTACATTCAAAACACGCTTGTTTCCGTCAGAATATAAACCTTTTTATATTGCCTGAGGCCCAATCAGGATAGCCAACTGATCAAGTTAGAAGCCTCAAGATGTGATCAACATTAAAACATAACTAATCTGTTTTAGATGCAACGCAAAGTGAGATAATGGATTCGGTTTTGCTTCCCAGCTATCGGATATCAAGCGACACAAAATATAACAAGCAGTTTGGTTTCAAAGCAGAGCATGACAACATGAAGACTATATACTTTGCCGCTGACCATGAGGATAGTTTGAATAACTGGATTGTGGCCATGAGAATGGCTGCTAATATGCAGAGAGAGTTTGATGGAGGGTTAGTTCTAGTATTCGTTTGCACCCTCTTTTATACTAACACACACATGACAGTCTCCGAATTCGGAAATGATCATGACCCTTGATGGGAATAAAGAAACAAGTGCATCACAGAAAATCCCTGCGTACATGGCTTAGGGCAGGCATGATTCACCCAACAATTCGAAATATCCATTAATCCCAATCAGTCAGAATTTATTGAACCCAGTTACGGTTTAATTCATAAACATACAGCTATAATATGTTGTGTATTCCCAATGTTACAGGTTCATGCCTCCAGAGTTTAATCGCACTGAAGGAGATGGCACAGATTCACCGATGGTTGCGTCTCCGTATCGTGATCAGAATGGGAGAGACAAGTTTTCCTCTCCTGGATACGCTAACGGCCGTCACCAGTCTCCTGGTTCTCACAGATCTCCTCGCCATTCCTGGCAGCGACCCAACTCCATCAACATACCAAAGTCTCAGGATTACAGGTCGCCTCCACCTAACACAGATCCTAGGTGGAGTTCTCATGGTGCTGCCCCGCCGTTCAATGATTGGCAGCAGCAGCAGCAGCAGGTGAGGGAGCATGGCTATGACCCAGGCAGCTATCATGATGGTTATGACCAGCCACCACGTTCTTATACACCACCCATACCACCATATAACCCTGTCTATGAACAACAGAGTCCTGTCAAAGATCACCCGCTGCATTTTCAGCATGAGCAACCTTCTATGCATACCAGTAATCCTAACTATGAGTATCATGATAGTATAGATTACCCTTCTTCCTCACCACAAAGAGCTTTAGATAATTATAATAACACACCTTATTCTCCACCACGTCGGCCGGAGTATGAGAGAAGAATGAATGAGTATGTGTTAGATGATACACCTGCTAGGCCGTCAAATCTCGACCTGTCTTTAAGCGGCGGTAGAAGAAGTGGTCCTGTTCCGCATCAGCCAGTACTCAGTCAGGCCTACAGAACAACTACTAGTAATGCTTATAACTCACAGTCATATAACACTAACCATGAGCCACAACCACTTCCACCTCAGTTTGACCCCTATGGGTTTGACGATGACAGAAGATATGATTACAGGGTAATGTATTATTCAGCTCTCTTTTAGCGGCATTTACTACTTGGCTTTTGCAATAACGCTATGCCACTTGCGTCCGCTTAATATATAGAGCCTCTGTATTAAAACGTATCCTTAGAGTCATGGCATCATAAATAGCTTATTGGTTTTGCATCTAGTTTTAAATGCTTATGCTGCATCATGTCTGCAAATGTTGCATTTTTTCGCTGCTAACCAGTCCTTACCTTCATTATGTTAGTTATTTTGCTAACCACTTAAATCCCTATCATTGCATGGTAAGTGGACACCCTACCTAATTTGTGTTAACTTTATTTGTTTAGTCAACCAAGTTGAACCAAAAATTTATTGTCTGGTCTTACCTGGAATTACACTACTCTTCTACCATCCTTAATTGGTGTGGATGTTAGACCTGTAGTTGGCTAGGCGACTACGTCTTATTAATTTTGACATTTCAGGAAACTAACGTTTGTTTGTACTAATTGTTTGGCGTGGTTCCATCTAGGCTCATGGAGTCGCTGTACGGGGTGAGCAGCGTACGCCCCAGTCTGTGGTAAGCCCTCCCTGGAAGCGTGACAATCCTCAAACACCAACCTACAGACCACCTCACTATGAGAACTTACCGTCTACAGCTGAATCAACTCCTCGTAAACAGAGAGCCTCTGCCATAGCAGCAGCTGGTGCTGGAGAAATGGAGAGACAGGAAAACACTCTACCCCCACCCCGACCTCAGAAACTAACCCCTCGGGATTCTCAGTCTAACATCGCTCAGCAGCATCAGGCAGCAGCTACACCATCAGCTGCTGGTGCTCAGCCAGTGCAGTCTCAACAAGCTCAGCAGGCTAGTAAAGAAGCATTCAATCCTCAGAAATGGAGAGACCAGCTGCAAGCCAAGAAAAATTACTCCAGGAAGTTAAATGATCCTCTCATATTTCAGTATCCAACACCATACCGAGCTCCGGATTGGCTGAAGGTATATTCACCAAAAACCCTAAAGATTCCTCACTCACAGCCATAATCAATAGATGACCCACACTAACTAACCTTCTTATGATTGTGGTTTTAATGATGAGTACCCATAAATTTTCAAGTTTTTCTTCTAACCCACAACTCCTTATATGGAGTAGATTCACATTAACTAATCCATACGTGAAAGTTGGAGCTAGTATTCCTTCACAATTGGGCAGTGTTTACATGGTTACGGTCTTCTCACATATTGTGGGAGAAAAGAAACTCATTGCACATTTTAACCTGATTTAAATAACAAACTTGATAGTGGGTTATGGTTTATATCTGTTCCTAACGGCTTGCAGCTTTTCTCACCCATTGTAGTATAAACCTCCGCTCAGATTTGACTTTCGCTCACCAAACCTGACAAAGGTAATATACATGTCATTTAGTGTACCACTTCTAGATGCGGTAAATGTGATAAAGATTTTTGAAAACATCTAGACTTTGGACTGGACATCACTGTTACTCATGGACTTCGTAATAATAATTTGATATTATTAAATCTGCAATGCCGTTACTGATCATTTTTTTCCTCACCTGTACGTGCACTACATGTTTATAATAGCAGTGCAGTCAAATTTACTTGACTTTTTTGACACTTATTAAACTGGTATGTAATGCCCTGTTTTAACTCACAATATTGTAGGATCAGAGAAGTGCTGCTCCGGTGCCGCACAATCAGGCATATCCTGTTATGTCAAGAAATAATAGTAATAATAACACTCCACAGCTACGCGACACTACCTTTCTAGATAATACAGGTACGTCAACCTTTGACTGTATCCTGAATTCAACATTAAGCCCTGCTGTAATGTTGTGTAATGCTGTTTGAAATAGATTTTTAATCGTATAACAGCAAGCCTTGAAAATGTGTACAAAAATTGGTTTGAGCAAGATACTGTACTATCCATGGAAATGTACGGAGTTATCTCTCCCTCGTATGAGAGCAGAAAACTCCGAATGTGTATATCTTGTACTCGTCCTGTTAGATTAGGGACTTCACTCCCTGGTTATATTAATGATAAAACTGATGAACATTGATCACTACTGTGTAGTATTTATTAACCTATTCTATTACTGTCACTCATTACTTATATCACCTACTACAAACCTGCATATTGTAAACATCACCTATGTGGTATCACGAACGCATTACCCTGTACTATTATATAAACTGTGTTGTCACAATAATCCTCCCTCACAGTCCAATTTAGCTGACTCTTTTCTGTTAGTGGAGATCCAGAAGATTAGTTTTTGCGGCATCAATTTAATGTATCATATACGGGTATTGTGTAAACCAGCCCGTGGAAGTCGCTGGCCAGATTTACACAAGTCGGATTAATACCATGTGAGGTCTGTTGTTGCATTGCCTGGCTCTACTTTTTATTCTATCACAACCCGCTTCTATGTTGTCTCAACCTTGTTTCCCACCCTCACCGATGTCGTAGTATGTTGTTCTTCTGTCGTAGTAATTCAGTCTCTCATCTAATAGTTAATCAATAACAGGGTATTAATGACAATAACCCACTACCTCAACCAACCATCACTGTTTAGGCATCTGATCGGCTGGATGTGGGTGTGAAATGTGATCTGTCAGAATCACAGGCCATGCGAACAAATTGATTTCATATCCTAACAGATTCCAGCAGTCTTGCCTATTCTAATTCACATGGAAATGTAGACAGACCAACAGAGTTTAGTGAGAGCACTCCACTCGATTGTGATAAGCTTATCATCGTCAGAGATGTCGAGCGGAGAACTAGAACTCTCACCAATGATAGGACGATCCCAAAGAGACAATCTAAATCGTTGACTCGTAAATCTAATAGGCTATATGACGGTACAACAGGACCAGGTTACTATGTACAGAGTGGTAACTCAGGTTTTCCGGTCAGAGATTGCTCTGTGGAGAGACCGGGCTCTGTGATGACTGAGGAGATAGTGTCAGCATTCTCTCCTCCGCTGAGGAGGTCAAGGTCACTGCCCCGATCAGCGCAATCCATGCAGAAGCAACGCCCTGAATACAGGGACACTGAATCAAGTCATGGTACTCCTCTCAAATATGCTCCTTATGGTATTCCCATGAAAGGTAAGATAGTCAGCCTCATGTTCTGCTGCTGTTGTCGCTTGTTTTCCTCACTGGGGACCAGCTGAGCTTACAGTTGACTTCGTGTTATTTCATCTCCTACTAGTCCGCACCTCTCGCCTGTCATTCTCCATATCCTTATTCAATCATGCGAATAGTACAGTGGGCTTCGATCAACCTGCATACTCACTGTAAATATCCAGATATTATGTCATATTTTAGGTGTTCCAGCCTTCAAACCACCCTCCACAGTTGTCACTCATGGAAAGCTCACTGCCAACGACCTAGTTGGGAAATCTGTAAGTTACAATTAATAGATATATGTATTTGTATCTTATTGTAATAATTAATTAAAATTAGGGCATGTTGACAAAATTCCCACAATCCAATTTTGGACAGCAATTCCCCACATTACTCAATCAAACTATAGCATATATGTTTTAACATGCCCTATTGCATCATCTTTGATGGAAGTAATCATATGCATTCATTATACAAAGCACTTGTGAAGGTGCTTGGTAAAGCCGCTAGTTATGAATTACATGTATTTGCTGCTCTTACCATGATTTTTCGCTTGCAATTAAGACAATTGCAATGTCACGTTGTTATTGTATCATTTTTCAGCAAGAAGAATTGGTGCTCTTACTAATAGAATTGCGCAGAGAACAGTCACAGTTGGAAGTTTCTGTAGACACAGCTACACAGAGACTAAGTCATGCTAGGATTGAATTGGACAGGCTTCAGTAAGTATTCGGATTAGTTGGGAGTGCAAGTAATTTTCTAATTTGTTTTAGTATACTCTCTCAGAGTCTGACTATTTCATTCGAGCAGTTTTATCAAAATTAACTGCTGCATTTTACAACAGACTCAATGAGCTGTCCTCATAATTTTTTATGGGGATTCCTGACTCAAATACCCTACTTTTATATGCTTTCTAGTGGTAGGAGAGAAGATAGCTCTTCTATAAGGAGAGATATAGATGTGCTGAATGATTACATCCGGTCTACGGAGAAACAGATTGACATACAGAAGCCACTTATCCATCTAGTGGATAACATGGTGAAAATGTCAAGTCTGCATGGCAGCGGTGGCGGCAACAGGGTAAGCTTGTTTTTTGTTATACTTAATTTTGATATGTCCAGAGCGTTTTATCCTTGTTGATGTTAAAGCTCTGACTTACTCAGAATTTTTTTTCACCACAGTGACACAACTCTTTCATTACAAATTGTTATATCCATGTTTAATAAAGTCATACGTGTTGCATCGCTGGTATGCCATATTTATACAAAAATACTTACATGGTTGGATATGATTTAGGTAGATAATGGAAGCTCACAATTTGTGATCTTTTAAAATAAACAAACATCATATTCATGAAGAAGCTAGAATTAAATTGGAATGCTGTGATGTGATAAATCCTTACCATGTATCAAATTCAAATTGAAGCAGATGGCAAACGATAAGAAGAAGATGATGGAGTTTTCTCGTAGATTAGAGGAGCAGCAGGTCACACGTGATCGTCGTGCTGCTGATACTAGTCATATTAATAATAGGCCATCTGCTGACTCTCAGTCACAACTCAACAGAAAACTGGAGGAGTTATACCAGTCTGATCTTTCTGTACAAAGACACTCAGATCTCATCAACAAAACTAACCATCAAACAGTGAGTGATATATAACCTAGAACCTACCTCTCAACATGTAAGAACCTGTATCACTCATAACATGCACACTGCTATGAGATACATGCATGGATGCATATATTTTCGTCTCATGCTTTGCAAGTGTTGCATAATGTGGTAGTTGTGCCCTCTTTGATGTTAAGAGAGCAACTCCCATTTATTTGCTGGAAACTTTTGCACACCCAAGAGTCTTGTTTTACAGAGAGCTGTTGAAGATCAGTTAAGAAACATTAATAATCTCTTATCTCAAGGAAACCATCCCCTGTTTGAGACAAACCAAATGATTGAAGACAGGCA
>ERZ1740056.50-NODE-50-length-14031-cov-8.149828_pt1 | contig 14031 bp, 5 predicted proteins | sample MGYA00581746_ERZ1740056 | MGnify/ENA primary metagenome ERZ1740056 (study PRJEB43018, sample SAMN04849745) | marine metagenome | isolation source: floating plastic debris | place: Pacific Ocean | collected 2008-09-01 | study: EMG produced TPA metagenomics assembly of...
AATGCGCCAAAATAAGAAAAAATTATAAAGAATAACCCTGGGAAAAAATATAGCGGCGTTCACATCAAGACCAGAAATATGGGAGTTTATAGTTGACATATCAATTGGAGAATGAGAAATACATATTGATATAGCTGTCAGAGGGTGTCAAAAATTTTGGATGCAGATTAACACTGCACTCTACACATCAATCGTATAACCCCCAGGCCTCCTAGACACACCCCTTTGTATTACCTCTCACCCAAAAATAATAATAATTTAGGATAAAACAAAATTCAAATATTAAATCTCATTGGTCCAAAGTAGCTGTGCCTAAATTGAAAAGTCTATAAATTAGGAAATTGACTGTCAACAGAAAAGTTATTTAAAATATTTAGAATTCTATAGAGGGTTTATGCAGATATATTTCACAATTATCAGTGGAAGAGGCTCCAAAACCAATCAATAAATCAAACAATTTGTAACAAGTTGATTCTGAACACAAGTGTTTTGATAATAGATGCAAAGCAAAATAATTAATCTCTACAACAAAAAATGGATTAAAATAGCTGCCTGATAATTGATGATAGAATCATTAAAGGAAGGAATGAGCTGATCAAGTTCAAATTATAAGTTAAGGCACTTATCAACAGCTCACAGGTTTTAATAAAAATTTTCTGGTAGTGGAGATTAAACCTGAGGGCGTCAGCCTAATTAGTGATTGATCTACAGAGCACGCTAAGTTTGATCCACCTCGTGCATGCCAAGCAGGAGGGGTGAGGCAAGCTACTTATAAAATCAAGTGTTACAAAACTAAAAAAGATGTTTTGAGCAGGATTTCTGATTTATTCCCAATGAAAGACAGGCAGCTCCAAATAGATCGTCAAAAGAAAAAAATATTCGTGTCCTGGATATATCAATGTTAGTAGTTGATAAATTACTTATTATTACGGATTGAGTTTTGCATAAAACAATAGTGTTTCTCTTTTAACCTCTTTCAACTCAAGGGGGATGACTTTAAATTAGATTTTGCAAATTTGCAATGATGAATCGGGATCTCGCAAACCAACTTTTGATCTCAGACCTAGCAATGGACTCTCCCTCATTGGATTGAGCGTTCCTGGAAACTGCACCATGTAATTAAATTTCGGACATAAGAATGAGGGAAATACGGACTTCTGTCTCTCAAGTATTTCACAGGAGAATCTGTGCAATATATACCCAAACCAGGGGTACCGACTATGATCATTCACCATTACATATTGCACCCAGACCGCACCTAAGTCGCCATCAAAGAGAACTACAAATCTGTGGAATGATGTCAATGAGGCAGGTTGATGACAAGGTCACCCTTTTTTAAAGCTTTTATAGTGGAGGATTGACCAAGAGCCTTCTATATAGTCACTGCATAGACCAGAAAACTGCAAATGTCTGAAGCCTGAAGAGTGATTATTCTGAATGAAATATGTGAGTACATATCATGAACAGGCATCAAAAAACCTGCCAAACAATCAGCAAAATGAAAAGAGACTGGCATCCTCCTCGATATTCTGAATGTTCAATGGTTATCTCAACAGAACGCAATCAATTCACATGAAATCAATTCCAGAGGGGGCACTGCGTCCATGAGAGGCAATAGATTGACATCTGAGTTAGGCTGAGACAGTAAAACATACATGAGCAATACCCCATCCTGTGGTTCGCTCTGAACCGAGGAGGAGACGACATCTAATGCTGGAGAGGAGTACTATCTGCGATTGATTTACTTGGTAGTTGGTGTGTTGTATTTTGTGTGCAGAAATTAGTAGACAGCTCGTATATTAGTGATAAATAACATTTACTCGTAATATACTACCAATGATCAATGATCACAATAAATTAAAAACAAAATTATTGCTAATTTGTAACCAATTATATGGCAAGATTTATGAGAGGGTTTCATCAGTCAGTTGCTGTGGCTTGCCAAATAATTGCATCAAAAATTTCCGAAACTCATAGCACAGGCATAGCACAGCACAATACATTGTACATATTTTGGGAGTCTGTGCTGTTAGAGACTAAATAAACTGAAAAAAATGACATATTTTTGTGTCACCTTCATTATTAGATTTCACCAGATGAGTCTTTTTGGGCACGGTTTTGACGCCTCGAGTGTGAATTAACTTTCACTTGTAGAACATAAATCAAGAAATAAAACTGTAACTCACAATCTATTTGTCATAATTGTAGACCAGTGGCGCCGTCTACTAATAAAACCGCAACAAAATCCAGACAATAAAATGCTCAAACAATAATCAAAGGCGAGGTGGCAAAAAGAGGGAGAAGAGGTTAACAGCCCTAAGAACTCCAAGGTTTGAGACCAGAAACCGGTCCAACAAGCGGTACAGGTACTTGAGATTTCTAATAATTGGTTATGACATTATTGACAATAAAATTCATAATTAGAGTCTTTTTGGATCCCATCATATTTTTAAACATCCATTGAACAGTAAATAGTTTTGAATTTTGTCAACAGAAGTGTGTGACACAAATGTAGTAAAATATTATAAATGCTGGTTTATAGCACTGAGCTAGCATTCTTCGCCTATCTGATGGGAATATCATATCGGTAAGCTCTAATGGGCCATGTAACTACACAACTTCAAAACGACGGATTCATCCAATTTGACATGGTAATCAGATCAAAGAGCCAGCAGCACCTAATCAGAGCAATTATGGCACAATGAATTTAATTTTCCACCTTTCCTTTTTTTATCGTTGTGTGAGATCTTATGATCATGACTGTGCATTAGTGAAATATTTATAAATAGTAAACATACGCCAGGCAGCGCTCTCTTGTTAGTGGTGGGATAAAATTGTTGGCAGCTCATCACAGAAAACAGGTGGTGATTGGACCCCGGTTTCTAGTAATGGGTAACATAAAATTACCACCATGATATTCTCCTTGACAATATTGCACCTTCAAATAAGATACACATTTATTTATTTTAATTATTACTGATACACCATTCCTGGTACAAGGTGAGCACAACTGGCACCTGAAAACTAGCTGAGTAAGACAGGGATATAATATAACCAGTGAGATTTATTTTTCACACGATTGGTGACTAATGAGAGTATTGGTACCAGTCACTGCCTACCGCCATCCCATTTGTTTCAGATACGGCTCCAAATCCTTCATACTGACAGCCTGCAAGTAGCTGCCTCTTTTCTTTCGTGTCCACCATTTACCAGCAGCCGCTGCTTTGCTGCCTATTTTCGTGTATTCATACAGATAATGCTCCAACCTTATATATCTATAACAGTCACATGCATGATTCTTGGAAACATTTGTTTCAAATCAGCAAATAGCCTATAATTTCAGAGAAGAATGGTACCATACTCCAGGCTCCAGCAAATTCAAAAAATCATAATGCCACTTTTTTGTACATTGGCAATGTTTGTGCCAAGTTAAAAAGATTTCAAAGCAGTTCCCACAATATTCAAACGATTTTTGCCTTGTCAGTACCCAGCACTCGAAGCCCATTTAAAAAAAATGTTCCGTAATTACATTCTTTACAGGAGACAAATTTTAAAATTGAAACTTTGTCCCTCCCTCAGGACCCCCAGGTGATTCTGAGACAGAGTGACGGGAGATTTGTTAAGTTATAATTGTCTTCCACATCAAGAACCAGTGGGACAAAAGAAAACCAGCGATCTGGAAAGGTCGCCATTCCTGTTACTGTCCAGGTCATTCAAATTAGAACAATAAGACACCACTTCAGGTTGTGCCTTGTTGGCTGCCTATCCCAATTAGATGACGTGGTACCACTAGATAATTATATAAATTATTATCTACTCGGGATGTTTGCGGATACAGCTGTGAATTCATATATATGTAGATCATCGTTGTCATCTGTGGGTGTTGTCAGGCAGTGGAACGTTCACCAAACTACTGCCTGCAGCAATCACCTCGTTAATTTAATTATTTATCACAAAATATTTCAAACATGTCAGCGCAACACCTGATCTATCACGTAATTAAAATGGCTTTTAAGTTTTAAATGAATTTCACTAAATGAAAAGAAACAAAAACAGGAGTTTTTTTGAGCCGCTGAAGTGGATATTAATTATTTAAACCATAGCAGCTCTTGAACTTATGACAACCGGAGCGCCACTATATCCCACTCGAAAATCTAGGGCTGTGATATGAGATCACCAAACAAAAACTACTCTAGACACCAAGACAATCCACAGTTACGTGTTGGAATTTCCAAAACAACACGTACAATGCCAAAATATGCTCCTATTTGGAGTAAAGTTTTGAAGTGCTAATAAAACCATTAGCAACTTAGTTCACTGCTTCCATGCTCTGCACTCACTGAAATCACTTCTCAGACACTGAAATTGCCACTCGCAAGAAATACTGTGACACGTTGTTTTTGAAAAATGGTTATTAGACAAACTGGGCTGATTCTGATCATTTGTGAACCAAGCCCCAAATTCAAGCTAGCATGAAATGAGTTTAAGTTTAGTTCAAACAGCAATTTGCTGCAATAGATTGTTGAGAATTTGATCATCAAAACGAATTAGCGAACAAAAATTAGGATTAATAAGATGGCTATCAGCACATTGAAGCCATCGAGAATTTACGCTAGATGGAACATTTCTATTAATTTCAAGAGCTCCTTTTGTGGTAAGCCTTCGGACAAATTCTAATCACTGCAGCTATATATATCGGTACCAGGTACTTGTCTCAAAACAAATTGCAATCATTATATAACCCATACACTAAAAGTATTCATCGGCATTATTTTCCCTTTTTCGTTACTTGCAGGTAGCCTAATTAAAAAAAAACTTGCACCTAGTTTCTCTTTATTTATGACGGTGCTATTGGAGAGTTAACCAGCTAAAATAAAAATAGCTTATCGACCGAAAAACCAAAGTATGATACTTCTGTATAGGGTATACAGGGTATTGCATGATTAGAGTGATGTCCAAAAAATAAAAAATCAGTAATTCATTAGTCACACAACTTGTCAAAGAAAGAGCAGACCAGAGCAATTAGGATGAGGGATCAATGGAGATGACAGAAAGCTGATGAGAAGAACCAGGAAGGTGAAAGAGGGATTAATAATTGCACCATTCCCATCAGCTTTTGTCTTGTATTTATTAACTTCATATAGTAAAACTTACTTTGGAGGTTCTTCTCTGTGGAATGGATTATGAGATATCAGACCCATAGTTAACTCATCATTTACCAGCAGCTTTGCCACCAGATGTATCAGCCATGGGTTGTGTTGGTAGTTCTGAAATAGAAAGGGATGTTAAAAAAGAGCAGATAACTACCCACTAAACAGACCTATTTCATTCTGCTCGGGCACAGAACTTGCCAAAGTGCTCACACTCATAACTAAATGGAGTTTTGGCGCCCAATATCAGAGGGTTTGATAGTTGGTACCAACAACTACAGATTGTTTGAAATATGATCGCTAGGACTAGTACTGAACGTGAGTTTCTTATTCTGTAAAACCAACCACAAAAATGATAAAAATTAAAAATCTAAAACAAACCCAACAGCATTTATAGAAAGAGAGGTGGTACGCAAGTTTTCAAAAAACAAAAGTGATTGTTCATCCTAAAAAACTATATCAGAAACTTAATACAAAAATGTTTTCGATCTCAAAGCACTTTAGTTAGACCCAAACCCTCAGGTAAATGTTCACACTAGTGATAGTAAGAGCGTGAACATCTACCCTGGAGTTTCTATACAGGACAGTTTAAATGTTTAGAATTTAGAGTCTATTGAAATGGCACTTTTGGCCGTCATTGGCTGAGTATACGAGTTCAAATGATAAATCTTTGCTCCCTGGGGCTAGCAAAGTCTAAGTGCTCAGACTACATAAATCTTAGCTTAGCTGGATTGCAGATCTTTTCCTCAGAGCTTCCTGAATTAATAGTTCTTGAATTTATAGCAAAAGCTACAATTACAGTATGACCAATTCTTTGGCTGGATAAATGTTATCACAGTTCCTTATATCTACTCATTATTCTGGTTCATTGGCACTCAACTATAAAAATCTTGGATAAACGTAAATACCAACAAAACATCTTGGTGTAGCAAGATGACAAAAGTAGTCTAAGCGAGTATGAGGCTGGCTGTATTGTTTTTGTTTATATCCCGATTTTTTAGTACAGAAGGCACAATTTATCGTCGATTTGGGGAAGGAGGTACCATATTAAAACAGAATTTTCCATTTTGTTTTGAAAAAATTAATGCTTGCTGATGTCCGGTACAATTTCATTTTATGATCCAATCTCTACGCTGAGGGCAACAGGCTGGTCGACTGGATCAAGTTGTTTTATTCGTGTGGCCGAATTGTCATAAACTGCGAAAAACCTTATCCCTGAAATACTAGTGAAGAAGCTTCCGACTGGGGTTTTTAAAGTGCTGGTATAAAATCAAATACACATCCTGTCCAGAGGAAGTGATGCCAGAAAATTTTCACAAGTCTCATAAAAATCTACTGAAGTTATTCTACTCACTACCTTTACATTAACTTTACTGTGAATTTCTCTTATTTTGGATCGCTTTATGGGTATGCTGCAAAACATTCTACACGAATGAGTATTATCCACTAAAGTCCAATTTTTCATCGAAACAAATTTGTCCAATTTCATATTTAAAAAATCATAATTAATATCGGCAAGTCTATCCAGAGCTGGATTCAAACTGACATTCTATGTAATATTATCAACCCGTATTTCTTGAAGCACATCACCAGGTGATAACACTTGAATATATGACACCAGTGTTGAAAGGAAAAAGAAAAGCTCAATTGCCTCTTTTTTTGTCTAAGTGGCACACCAAGCTCAAATATACAAATAAAGCTATTTTTCACTAAGACTTTTTGTCAAAATCAATTTTGGCAGGTGTTGGCTAATAGGTAGCAGTCTTTTCCAGGTACCCAAAATTCATAGAAAGGTGAAATTATCAAATAGATCAATAAAAATTTTTCAACAGGTACAAGTGCAAAACATCGTCGCTTTCATCTACTGGCGATCCCACGACTCAACCCTCCTGTCATCCTCTCATAATATGTAACTTTTGAGTTCTTACTCAATGTCACATGTAGTACCAATGCCTGGCGTCATCGATCTATTTATTGCTGCAGTAATAGCCATAACACCTATCCTTTATTCTGTCATACAGCGATGTTCAGCTTGCTTGTAATAAGCGCAGGGGATTGTCAAAATGAGTAAATTACATGTATAAATATTCCATAACCAGGATGAGACATGCAAAAAGTTTAGGGAATGACAATATTACAAACACTTCAATTATGACCAAATAAACCATTGCCAAGTGTCACTCAAATTAATTTAGACAAAAAACATCCACCTTCGAGACAAATTGGCATTATGAGACATGAAAACAAAATTCTGGTGGAATAAATATACATAATCACTCATGTTGCTAATCCCAGGAACCGCTATATAATGAGGGTCAATACTAATCTGTGGTCCAGCGATTACAATGTATGGTAAACCCTTACAATCGAGCGATGTATGCTCAGCTTTGGGGGTAGTGTCACAGTGTTGTCGAAAAAAACCTCATTTCAAACACGGGTAAGGGTACAAGATACACCTGTGGTGAAGTGTTGTATTTGATTATTATTACACACGGCAAGCCCAATCCAGTACATCTCAAATAATAACAACTACATGACGTGTCTCTTATTTTTCATGACAGAAACTTCCTGATGGCGTCGGGTGTTTGTTGAAAAAAGGGGTATAACTATTATTGGAAAGTAACCACACCACGTCTTTTTGATGGCAACAGGGAAGGAATTAAAGGCAAACAAAAGATTAAGGTAGTGAAAAGATTTTGCTGCTTGTTAGTATACCACAATATGTTGTAAAAAAGGTGATAATTTGCATATAGGTCAATGGACGCCAGAGCCACGACAAGTTAAAACATTTTTTTCACATAATTCACAAACATCAAAACGTTTTACCATCTGTCTATCTTTCCCATAATTCTGGACATGAACAAAATGCTGGATTATTTCGATGAGAGAGGTGGCAAAATACATTGTTAAAATGTGAGAACTTCATTTTTAATTGTAAAACAGGCAAAGTAATGTGACTAGAGGGAATTAAGCTCAGCGATGAAGCATAGAACACTGAAACAATGGATCAAACTAGTGACATGGACCTGGGCTGTTGCAGTACTTTTGAGGTTGCCAGGACACCTCACAAAAAACGGCAACAACGATGGGAAAATTGTCAATTACCATTTTAAACTCTCCGAGGCAGCTTTCCACAATTGATTTTATCATCAGCTAATGGCATAAACCACACATTATGTTACTGTTAATCATTTTTCATCTTTGATTAATTAATTAAATGTATTAAATTGTTGTAAATGAAACAACCAAGTAATACATCTGGGTGGAAATTGGTAACCCTTCATAATATCATTTATTGAAATATGATTGTTATCTTGCCATCTCTATACAACTGATTGGTAACTATGCCCTTGATCTATGAGCTGTAAAATTTCATATTTTCAACTTTGATTACTGTTGCACAACCTCATTAGCGAGAAGAACAATCAGAACTTGAAATAGTTAAATCCGTCTCGAAACTCATAGAGAAGAAAATTCCACAAAACAAGTGAGTAAACTTGGCACCAGTGAAAAATGCCAACTCAACTTGAGAACATGATAATTGGATAACTGGTTTATGCATAGGAAAAAAATCGCATAACAACGCATGTTGTGGCTCCATAATTTTGCACATATCCAGTGATGAGAGTACATGCATTGTGCAGATGAACCTTGTTTTACCCTTTTAGCTGAGTATAAAAATGAATAAAAAAGACAAATTTCTAACATGTGATCGATGTGATGGTTGTAAAGCTAAAATGTAGTATTTAGATATACTGCTGTACATCAGGGGTGCAATTTCAGGTTTCTACACAGGGGTCTCCAAAGAGAATAGCCTTTGAAAGGAAGGTGCTGAACATATTGTGAGACCTCTTCCATTACTACATGTAAATCTACAGATTCCTGAAAATCGAGGTTCTTTTAAGTTAGTTTTAGACAGTTATACGGACAATTTCAATGATATCTTTATGTGTTACACGTATGCTTGTTGTGTGAAATAGGGATCTTTCGTCCCCATGGCCCAGAAAAAAATCCTGTACATACACCCCCTGCTCCGACACACTTTATTGTAGGAAATGTACCTTCTGCCATTCGAATGAAGATCATTTTCCACTTTCATTTAGTCGTTTACAATATTTATCCTCAAAAAAGTGTTGGTTCACACTATTAAGTTGTTGTGCTTGTCTAAAAATACCGGTGATACTTTTGAATTTAGCAACAAGACTTGTTAGGTTTCACATGTGAGCAGGCGAATGCCAAAACCCGATTTGAAAACGTTACGAGTTTGGTGCCATAGTTCCTCTAAGATGTGAAATCTTTGATTGGCACCAATGACTTTAATATATTATGAGCACCGGATTCCCACCATTTAGATTTAAATGCAACAATAGGTGAATGTCCTATCAATTTCGTGCCTTTTACCATTTTATTCACAGCATTTGATCGGAGGTGGCAACTTATTTAAATATACATTTCCAAAAATTAAGTGGGTATGGGGTGGCACTCTAATGATCATACTACACCATTATTGCTGCCTTTTAACCCCATTTCACCCAAACAAAAGTTTTTATTTCACCATATATGGGATGATCACTTGCGTCTGTTTTGGTTCGTTTTTTGCATAATACAATGAAGTCAATTTAAATGAAATCCATCCAAAGATTAAGATGGACCCATTTCATTTATTAAATTCCAATTCACTAACCATTTACTGGCTATTGCCTGTAGGTAAGGAAATTCAAGGCGCCTTTCATCAGGGTGCGACGCGACAACTGTCAATCTATTATCGCCTAGTTGTCCATGCTGCCAACAATTTGGTTGTATCACCATCAACCTGGTTTCCGATAAATGAAGCCTCATACTACTTTCTCTCACCAAAAACCTGCATAACCTTTATCAGCAATTACCTATTTTTACCACCTTGCCCTCAACACACTAATTACCATATTTTGCCATTTATCTCATTAGTCACCATAAATTCCTGTTCCTGCCAACACTATGGCAGCTATAATTTTTTTCTGACCCATACTAAACAAAAACCTGAGTTTCAGATTGCCCCATTATTGCTCAAATTTACTGCAGTGTCAAAATCACAAAAAAGTCTTGCAGCCGCTTTCATTAAAAAGTTACGGCATGCAACATGATGATGTTGCGGTTTGATGTTTTTAATGCTTCCTTTCGAGAGAGAACATGACTGCTCACAACACCATTACGCTTTGTTTGATTATAAGTTAAAATGATTAAAATTAATTTTTTGAATAATTGTTTTTCTGACCACCAGTATTTTAATGTATTTATGATCTCGAGGATCTTTTGAAAATCCTGGTAAAATGTGTTTTGAAGAAATGGTTATATTCCTAGGCATGAATTTCAGATGTGTGGGAAGATAATACTGGTTATTATAAAAAAAAACGTGTACACATTTGCATGAAAAGTATTGATTCAGGAAAACTCTTCCAGGAAGACTCTTCCACACTGACCAGAAATGGACAAAAAGTATAACCTACTAAAGAAGAGTAACCAATCATGTAAAAACGATTATAATTTTCCAGTATCTAGCAAAGCTGACTGGAATTCAACAAAAATGTTTACATGTTTCTATGTTCTATGACTTCTATCTTTCGCGCCTTAAAAATATTACTTCGTCCAGTAGCTAGATAGCACTATGCTGACTGAAATACCCTCAAAACACCATCATATTATTTGCATCTTATGGCTATCCCCTATCTACAGTGTAAAGCTTGAACATCAACATGTATGTCCTTTATTCTTACTCCTTTAAGATAGGAGAGGAGTTTTTCATAATTGTAGTTTTATGACACGCTTATACTGTTTTGACATTGCCTAAACATTCTCTGGGGAATAACTCATTGCTATAACTTTGCTGAGTAGCCCTCAAGCTTCAGCACGAACGGTTGTGTCAACTGATTTTGAGGCAGTTTGCTACAAAAAATACTTTGAAATTGGTACTCAACAAAATGTTTCACAAAGACACAGTTGAGTGCCTGGAAATCACCTGTCACAACCATTTAATCATTTTTAATCCAAACAATCATATTTTTCACACATGATTCAGAGAAGGACTTTGGAAGGGTGTCAAATCTTTGATTATGACCAATTGTCTTATATATTGGGCAGATTTTTTTTCATATAGGAAAATCAGATTTTCCTTTATTCAAGGTTTCCACAGTGAAGGCTTTTTAAGATAATAATGAGATTTTTAAAATCAAACTATTTAAGTTTTTCAAATTTGTAAAATACAAATTTAACAAAATAATTGTTTTCAAATAACTCTTTACAGATACCTGAAAGGCAGAGAACCACATGAGCCAGTCTAGTCGGTAGTGATATGGTGATATAAGACAGGGTGCTCGGGTTACATTACCAGGCTTACACTTAAACTCATATTCTCTCCATGCAGTGTTGGGATTGTCAGGTCGGTCGTGTGTACCTTGTATGATAACCTCTGTCCTCTCTCTTGTAATGCTGAAAAGTTTTCCAAAATCCATTATTAAATTTTTATCATAAAATCCTGCAGGTATTGCATTAACATGATATGTGTACATGCATTGTATAACCAAACATCAACACGATATTGCCCAATCAAGCATTCTGTTTGAGCGTAAGATATCAGGAATAAATGTGACGTCTAAAAACATATAAATACTTCTTTTTTCTTATTTTTTACTGACATATCACATCGGTAGAAATGCTGATGATGTCACATGCGCACACATGCAATCTTAACTTCCCTAATGTATACTACCAGTGTTTATACTGTTATCGAAAAATCCTTCTCCTAAAGGATGTAACTTTGCATTTTGCATGCATGGGTATCAGTACTGCAACATACAGCCTCGCACAAAGTCATTATTGGAACTGCAACATTTCTAAATGGACAAAATTTAATTCTAATCTTGGCAATGCCATACTGAGAGTTGGGTACGATGTCATCTTTGTTGAAGCAATGAGGATAGATACGGTACCATGCGGTAATAAACATTCAAAGGGTATTGACCAAGAACTGGATAGAGTAAACGGTAAGAAGAATGTTCTGATGAGCACGATTCTACAGATAAGATGGCGCAATCACTTAGACAAGATAAAATACAGCTGGGTATGCCAATGGCTCCCATTCACCCTGCTCTGAGCATTCTGACAGTATCAATATGTGACGTATCTTTGTATCAATATGATTTATGTAAATTTGCAAGTAATCAGACTATCAGACTTTATCATCTTTGCTATTAGGTAAACTTTCTCTCTATTGATGAGCTGGACAAAGAAAGAAATAAAATCTTCACACCCTTCCACTCTCAGTCTATAAAAGTAAAAAAAATCAACTTCATAAATTTTAAAAAAATGTTATTGGTCTTATAAAGTTGAACCTGTCCTCGCCCACACATTAGTATGTAGCCAGTGCCCAATTCTTAGAATTGAATTCAAAGGACTGCTTTATTTTATTACCCCAACATTTGGAAAACTCGGTAAACGAAGCTCACATATAATCTAAAACAACTTTAGCTGCAAGGAGTTTTGAACGCGGGAACCTGATGCACCATAGATATGATAGCAAAATAAACCCACATTTCACTTTCATTTTGCAAGTGCAGCTTAATTAATCATGCCTTTATCTCTGCATTTGATTGATTCTTTGATTTGACGGTGGATGATTTTTGGAGGACATTGTCAATTAAATACAATTTCCTTTTGAAGTCATCAACATTATATGCACTGATTGATGAAGCAGTCAGCGTAAATGTTAGTAAGCTGACATTGTAGGGAATGAGCTAAAGGCTATATCTGGTAAATGCCGGATCATCCCCCAAATCTATTGTTAGTGAATGATGATGAACTTGGGTATAAGACTTATTATGGGTTTTTTTAAACCAGTTTGGTTCAGAATTATTAATTTCACCTCAATATTGTCCAGCTCGTGTGAAGTTTGATGCCCCGCTCGCCATTGATGGCCTAATATCTTCTTACTTAACGTAAAATAATGTTTGTTTATGTAAAATAGACTTTTTGGTCATTGGCTGTTCCTGGAAAGAGATATTCAACTTTTTAAAGCACCAAGCGGTGCTCAACTGGCAGACGGTCTGTAATGTAATCACAACCGTTCATATTAAACTTCAAACAACCTGCGCAGGGTTGTGGGTATTTACTAAAGTTTCAAATACAGAAAAAAACACCAATGAGATAAAGTTGCCGTTAACAGACCCACTATTTATTTCAGCCACGGTTCTAGTGACTTTGCGTTACAGTAACCATCCACCAATTTTATATGCAAATCTAATACACCAATTCCTAGTGGCATAGAGTTTATTTAGTCTCTTTAATGTTGCAAACTGTTCCTTTTATGCTAACAACTATAGTATTGTTTGATTTAAAGACGAGATAACCCTAATATGCTTGAAAGCGTGTATACAGTTTTACCAATCACACAATATAGTAATGACATTGTTATTCAGACAGGATAACTCCTATTGTAATGATAAGCTTCCATTCAACTGTTACCTGTTTGAGTCCTCAGTGATTATACTTTACCTGATTATTTGTTGCATAAAAAACTCTCAAGGACTAATGAGCAGCTCACACATGTTTATATGTTGCAACAAGAGCTGTTTCCCAGTACATACAGATAATTTTATTGGATTTATTATCTTTCATGGTGCAGAAACAAATTAATTGCCCGAGTGAATTTCATAAGCAAAGTGATTTAACTTCAAAGCTCAAGTGACCGTTACAACATCATAACAATGCCATTACCTAATCCTGAATTTTGGCGAAAAGCATCATTTTTTAGGTTTATCTTCAAAAGATGCCTCATTAATCTGGTTAATTTGTGGAATTAATTTGGTACACCACATCATTATTAAGATCTTGATAATATACAGGAGCT
>ERZ1740056.51-NODE-51-length-14023-cov-8.450816_pt1 | contig 14023 bp, 14 predicted proteins | sample MGYA00581746_ERZ1740056 | MGnify/ENA primary metagenome ERZ1740056 (study PRJEB43018, sample SAMN04849745) | marine metagenome | isolation source: floating plastic debris | place: Pacific Ocean | collected 2008-09-01 | study: EMG produced TPA metagenomics assembly...
ATATGAATCAACCTGTCAAGTCCCGTTGTGTCTCTTATATCCAGACTCGACTGTATATAAAGTCAAACCTTACATTGAAGGCCCTTGCCCACTCCTCGTTGTTGCAACTGTTGTTTTGGCAATAATAGACATATATCATATAGGGGCCAACTCAATTGATAGAGTAGTAGCCCACCACATTTACCATCACTATACATGACAGCTGCGCCATGCCCATGGGTAGACATTGAGACCTGGTGATACAAAGCATGCTTTCCCATGAGCTGAGCAACCTGCAGTCTTAGTCTTTCCAAGCCCACAGGATTGACTGTGAGTCATTCTACCCTACAGGCCTACTACTCTAGTGTAGGGTAGAATGACTCTCAGTCAATGATCCTGTCCCTACCACCACAGGCCCCCTGGGGTTGTGCCTACCACTGCTGTTGCGCTGCCTGTAGTTGGAGCAAGCTCCGTAGTCAGTCAAATTTAAGCTCTCGCCTTGCTTCAAACATCATCATGATATAATAAATTGTATCCATTTCAGTGAGAAAAAAAAGATAGATATCTGCTCAATATTAGCCACAAAACCACTGCTCGGCGGTACCTAACCAATTCATTGATTCGAGTCCCTGCCATGCTGATGTAACTCGAATGCTGCAGGAAAACTGTAAAAGATTTTATGTCCATTGAATGCAAACATATGCTGTCGCTACATTGGTGTGTCAGCAATGGAAACCAGTGGCTTGGAAGATTTAGCTGCACCAGTGAAAACTATAGCGGTATGTCATGCTGTTTATATACTTCAACAATAAAACTATGATGAATGTAAAGGCAGACAACTGAATACCTATCTATAGTAGGATGTGACTGTTCTGATTTGCATTTACAGACATACATATGTAATGGATGGAATACGTCGGTACATGAATGTATATCAGGATCATCTCTTGGGCTGTAGTATTGAAGGTTATGACTAAGCCTATAACATGCACTCCGTAGTTTTTTTCTCGTCTTAATAGATGTGCAAGGGGAAAGTGTAACTGTAGAGTGCAGATTACAACTTTTGTCAAAGTCCTCAATACATAAGCATAAGCACAATGTTTGCGTTTATGAAGTTTATAACTTCTCAACTAAAGTGTTGGGCCTAAGTGATATGATACGATAAAAGATAGGTCTAAATTCTCATTCATCTTGGCATGTTAAAGGTGATAATGGATATATCTTTGTTATTATTCAGGAGAAATGGAAACTCTTACCTGCCTTTCTCAAGGTGAAAGGTCTGGTGAAGCAGCACACAGACTCATTCAATTACTTTGTCAATGTTGGCATAAAGGTAAAAATTTGCTTAGGGTTTCCTCAAAAAGAATTTATTGTTGGATTTTTTTGTGTTTCAAGCTTTTCAAAAACAAGCTTTGCCAGATTTTCTATCATGGATACCACAACCATAAACATGTTCATGGCTATGCTTCATTTTGCGCCATACATCTTGCACCATGTAACCACTAGGGTGAAGCATTCTCAAAAAACATTAACTCCTTCCTGGCTGATTAGACATAGGAATGGTCAAACGAGTCCAAAAGAGAAAATGAAAATGCGCTAACGAAGACTTAACTTAGGCCTCAGCGCATCCATAAAACTATTAGATCACATACAGACTATGGTTAGAACGTATCCATAAAGTTTCATATAGACAAAAAAACTTACTTTTTAATGTAAGAGATGGTTTGAATTTCATCATAAGTTTTAGCTGTAATCTATGTATGCTAGACAACACACACCAATTGTATTTGCCCAGCTGAGACTTACTGTAATTGTGGATTCAGTTAATTTATTCCAGAGTTGTCACCCCCTCGATATTGGGAAGACAACTCTATTCAACTCTATCACGCACACGGAGTTTAAACCAATGAAATCCCTGATGCACACCAATGAGGTAAATTTATATTTATCACATTGCTAAAACTTATTTTGTAGAACATAATGAGAGCCAATGAGAAGATTACCAGTGATGCAGATCCCATGTTTTATCTGAAATATCTCAATATTCATGTTGGTTCCCCAGATGTGGAGGAAGGATTTAACATCACCAAGTCAATCTCTCCCCATGAGGTATATATATATAATATTTCAATTAGCTAAATTAAGAGGTTTGATTTCATATTTGTAGCTCAAATTTGAGTTATCTCAATGCTGCTTTTGAATGGAGTTAATGCATCAGTACCCAATACAAAAAATGTACATGTATTTGTTTTGTAATATTATTATAGTGTAGGTTGAGGGACATGACTTATTCTGCACCCATCACTGTGGACATAGAGTATACCAGAGGCCAGCAACGTGTCGTCCGTAATAACCTACCGATCGGCAGGTAAAGTATCACAATCATCCTTAGCTCCGGTTAAGCAACAGCCTTGCTCTTGTGCATCAAGCTCACATATTCCATGGTCAGCATGCTTTTGTGATAACAATCAGGTTTTACAAGGGCTTATCTATTCATTAGGCCTATTCAACTAGCTTAAGCATCTAACGTGTGTGGAATAAGGTCATGAAAAGAACTTTTTAATAAAATTTACCTATGTTCTTTATTTGCAGGATGCCAATCATGTTGCGCAGCTCTAAATGTGTCTTATATAACAAATCACCGGCTCAGCTGGCGGCGTTGAATGAGTGCCCACTGGATCCAGGAGGATATTTCATAGTCCGAGGCACGGAGAAAGTCATACTCATACAAGAACAGCTCTCAAAAAACAGAATCATTGTTGATGTGGATCGTAAAGGCAATGTCAACTGCTCAGTGCAGAGGTAAGAAACATCTAAAAAAACCCACTGCATGCAACAATTTGTATAAATGATAACAATAATAGAGTATGATTATTTTATTGTGTCTTGATCTGTGGTACCTTATGTACTTTTCTATCACAAATTCGGAGAAATACTAATGCAAATATGCCTTGCAAGTTGCTATCCAATCAAATTAATAATGTATAGATAATATATTGTCGAGGGATCGTAATTCTTTACAGTGATGAATGAAAGTAATTCTGCACAAAGATAGTGCTATTTGCCTTATTTAATTGATATTATTTAGTTCCACTCATGAGAAAAAAGTGAAGACAAACCTGATAATTAAGAAAAACAAATTCTACATGAAACACAACAGCTTCACTGAGGTGAGATCAATTTATATGATAAGGATGCTGAGGCATTTATAAATCTTACCACCTCACCATATCTTATCGCATTGTGTAAGAGTATATAGAGCACCCACTCGGAAGTAAACTGAATATAAGTATTTGGGGCAAAAAAGCAGAATGAGTTGGGAAAGTTTCTTTTTTGCCTTGAAAATCTTGTTAGTCACATTTAAAGCTTTCTATATTGCCTTTAGATACTGCTTTTGAGCAATAGTTGATCGATGTACATGGATGACAATTTCTCTCATGAATCCACTTAAATGCAAATGTTTTAAATTTCCTGCCCTATATCCAAACAATTAAACATCCTATTTTATGTTCAGGATATGCCCATAGTGGTAATATTCAAAGCTATGGGCATGCAGAGTGAGCAGGAGATTTTACAGATGATTGGTTGTGAGGAGATAATTTCTAGTGCTATGATTCCGTCCTTCGAAGAATGTCATCAACAACAAGTCTTCACACAACTTCAGGTGAGGCTATTCACTAGAATTAACTTCTTTTAACTGTCCATGCTCACAGCTAGCCTTCCATGATACATCCAAATACTTGTTGGCTATTTTATATTTGTTTATACTACTCATTGATGCTTGAAAACTCCTAACGAAATATTGGTCGCCCGATTACTCGCTATAATGAATTAACATCATTTATATATTTGAGCAGGCTCTGAAGTATATCGGTAACAAGATGAAGAGGCAGCGTGTTTGGGGAGGTGCTGCCAGTAAAAAATCTCGAATAGAAGAAGCTCGAGAAGTACTACAGTCTACGATTCTCGCTCATGTTCCTGTGAGTCAATGTGGATAGTTGCAAGTATATTATGGTACCTGTATTCATATTCTGTAATGAATATTGTGGTATATATAAAGTTTGATGTCTTTTTTGGAGTCACAGAGTTTTTTTTTGTGAAACCACAACATCATACCAATTGCAAGCACCGGTACTTACCGCTTTGCTCAGGTTCATGAGCTGTTTTGCATCAATTTTCATAAATATGATGGTGTAATTATCCGTATACATGTACGTTCATGTCTACAAATGCATATCATATCATTCAGGTGGAGAACTGGAATTTCAAGGTGAAGTGTTGTTATGTGGCTCTGATGGTCAGACGAGTTATTCTAGCTAGAAGCGATGCTGGTGATATAGATGACAGAGATTACGTTGGAAACAAACGTCTCGAGTTGGCTGGACAGCTCCTTTCTCTCCTGTTTGAAGACTTGTTCAAAAAATTCAACACTGAGGTATGTGTGCTATGTGAGGTCACACCTGCACTCCCTCCATTGTCATTCTTCACTAGTTTGGACCAGTACGGTTACTGGTTGTGTTAGGACGTTCCTGATGCGCTGATAGATAAGAGCTGCTGGAGATAGTAATCTGGTTTTATAGCTAGTTCTAGGACATGCATAAAACATTATAATAATGATGTTTTAAGTACTTTCTCTGCAACATTTGGCTGCTACCCTAGGGCCTACTCGTAAAACTTGTGTATGGTGTAGAGATAAATTGAAACGCAATTCTATGGATTGTTGATCTCTCATCTCCGTCAATGAAGAATAACTCGTCAAGCGTTTCTTTTCTACAGTTGAAGAAGATTGCTGATCTGACTATACCTAAGCCTCGAGCTGCACAGTTTGATATTGTCAAACATATGAGACAGGACCAGATAACAAACGGCCTTGTCATGGCTATATCAAGTGTAAGGATAACATGTCATCCGTACAATCTTTGATTATTGTTATGTTGGTATACGTAGGTTCTGGTGATTCGTTGAAATATATGATGAACTCATCAGCTTGTCAATCATTCGCAACTTGGTGAATTATCAGACCGTACAATTGCAGGTGTGAGCAAATTCATAGATGTATATTTAAGTATTGCGGAACATTAAAAAGTATTCATTTTTCAGTGACGAATCAGTCATATTCATTTTTACAAATTGGTGACAAGACGGCTGATGATTTTTGTGCTAAACTGAAGCAGACTGGTTGACGAGATAAAACATCATTTCACTGTCTTAATTTATTTTCAGCAACATACGTTTGATTGAATGTATGTTCATTGCATTCTTCCTTTGCTAACTCATAATATTTCAGGGTAATTGGGTGATTAAGAGATTTAAGATGGATCGAGCAGGTGTGACTCAGGTACTCTCTAGACTGTCATATATAAGTTGTCTAGGTATGATGACTCGTATATCTAGTCAGTTTGAGAAGACAAGGAAAGTGAGCGGTCCTAGATCGCTACAACCGTCACAGTGGGGTATGCTCTGTCCATCAGATACTCCTGAGGGTGAGGTCAGTACTTCAAACACGCGTCACTGATTTGTTGTAAAACATATGTTTTTAAATTCATAAGTTTGAGAAGTTTGCTACTAGTAACATGTGCGGAAATCTCTGATACGAAAAATCATTCTGTCAAAATTGGCGGGATCAGCAATTTCTGCCTGTCAATCATTGGATTTTTTCAAAATGAATGTATGGAGAGACCTTTTATGACGATATAAAACGAAATGTAGTGATCAGACTTGATGTGTTTCATGTTTTTATAGGAAAGTCTGTCCATGTCAAGTTGGCAGTGGTGTGAAAATTTTTTCATCATTTACATCGTGCCTGTTGTCAATCGTGACATTTCAGGCGTGCGGTTTGGTGAAGAACCTGGCATTGATGACTCACATCACCACAGATCTGGATGAGTTACCCATATCTAGACTATGTTATAATCTGGGTGTAGAAGAACTGCAGCTTATCGGAGGAGAAGAACTCACATCACCTCTCAACTATCTTGTCTTCCTTAACGGTACAGGATATTTTTGGTCAATTCTTATGATGTGTGCGGCTTGCTTCTCAAGATCAAGAGATTCATCCTGACGTTGGCCCAAAAATTCAAAATTTCTTCTCCCAAGATAATGTCGTGGGGTATTTTCTAGCGTTGCTAATTTGTTTTTCTTACGTTAGGTAACATACTGGGAGTGACGAGAGACTATAAGAGACTATTGAGAACATTCAGAGTGTTGAGACGAGCTGGACTCATTAATGAGTTTATATCTATCTGTCCTAATCATGCACATGGCTGTATATACATATCATCTGATGGTGGTAGGGTGTGCAGGTTGGTTTCTGATTACTGTCTGTACTGCCTGTGCATGGTTCACATCACAGCAGGGCTCGACAGTCATGCTTATCGGATATGTGATGCGTTTCAGTAATAGTGAAATCTGTTTTTTGATTTGACTTCTCCTACCCATAGCAAAATTAATTGCAATAAATGATCACGTACTATCGCAATATGCCAGTATGTACTTGCTTTTATTGAATTTAACGATGCTGTGCAGTGTGCATATGCTCATACAAAAATACATGCATCTGATACAGCGGTCTCAATTTGTGTTTTCAGACCGTACATCATTGTTGAGAATGGATGTCCCACGATCACCAGTAAACATATAGAGGATCTCAGTGCTGGCTTGAGGTAAGTTTTTTAAATTCTATGGAGAAATTTTCCTAGCATGAATTATTAGGTTAAGACATCCTAGTAGGATTTGTTCCCTCTGTGAGAAAAGGCAGACAACTCAAAATTCTATGAATTTGTTAAGAGAGAGGGAATTTTGTCCACATAATGCAAAAGTGGTGATGCAGGATTATAAAATGCTCAGTCTATAGCGGGCCCCATGCGGTGTTCAATCACTGATTCCACTGTATGTCAATGCTGTATTTCTGCTAAAAACAACCTGATTTTGGGAAAAAAACTCGCGAACCATTGTCGAATACTATAATGATGTGAATTTTTGATGAATCTCTATAGTAAAACAAAAGCCTTTTTCTACCTACAATGCAACCTTGCCAAATGTGTGATTTGTGTGTTATTGTCTGATTATGATTTTACAGGGGTTTTGACGATTTCTTACATGATGGTATGATAGAATATTTGGATTGTAACGAAGAAAATGATGCTCTGATAGCTGTCTATGAACACGATATAACCATGTAAGTCTGTGCCCAAGTCCCTTACTTTTATGACTGGTATTCAGCTTTCACGTTTACATCATGTAGAGTGGATGGTGGGCATAATATGCCCACCATATTATGTAAAATGGTTTACTATATTCTTTAGCTAATGACTGTCAGACACACATGGGAATATTGTACATGCATAAGTAGCCTAAGTCAATGCAACGCTGTGACTAAATCATGCTTATTATACGCACTGGATGAGGCAGTCTGCAACACATCTGTGTTTCATTTTGAAATTTACTATCATATCTTTCACCTGTTATAGGGCTACAACACATCTGGAGATAGAGCCGTTCACTCTCCTAGGTGTATGTGCTGGTTTGATTCCCTATCCTCATCACAATCAGTCACCCAGAAACACATACCAATGCGCTATGGGTAAACAAGCCATGGGTAACATTGGATTCAATCAGAAAAACAGAATTGACACTCTTATGTACAATCTAGTATATGCTCAAGCTCCTATGGTAAAATCTAAGGTAATTATCCCCACACGCCCTTTTCATTTTTATTATATAATGTGTATCAGGTGATGCAAAAAAACACTGACTTTTGAACCATCGCTATTTCCACATTTCTTGCTCAAAAATCATGAAAACTTACAATTTCATACCGAGATGTGTTTTCGGTGATTTGGCCAAAAATAAATAAATTTAGAAATTTATCACCTGAGTTTCTGACTCTAATGAGGTTATACCATAGGATTTGTAATTGTAGACGATTGAGTTGATCGGTTTTGAGAAGGTACCAGCTGGACAGAATGCTACAGTAGCTGTTATGAGTTACAGTGGTTATGATATTGAAGATGCCCTGGTGCTAAACAAAGCCTCACTAGACAGGGGGTATGTCTAGTTAACAATATTCTATATTATGAAATTTGATACCATCTTACTATAAAATCACTTTGGTCAACACAGTATGATGAGATTATACATACATGTTGGTACTTTGTAGATTTGGCCGATGCCTTGTATACAGAAATCAGAAGTGTGTACTGAAGAGATATGCTAATCAAACGTATGATAAGGTGATGGGTCCGGTAATAGATACAGAGAAAGGCAAACCTATATGGAGACATGAGGCTCTTGATTCTGATGGGATTATATCTCCAGGTCTGTCACATAATGCATTTACCAGTCCATAACCATAAATTAAAAACACATGTATATGAATGTTTTAATGCAATCTCATTGAGACATAATCAATATTTTCATGTGCAAAGCTATGAAATTTCTGAGCAATAGATACCGATCTCTTCGATTGATTAACCGAGCAAACTTTCAATACAAAAGCTAGCTAAAGTATAAACAATGTCTGAGCATTATAAGAAGTTGCTTTCCCAATGTCAAGAGAACATTACTCAATATTCATCAAATTTGAAATAATAGAATGTTGTGTTTTTGTTAATGATTTTATTGAGCCAGGTATGAAGGTAGAGAGCAAGCAGGTGTTAGTTAACAAATCCATGCCTACAATAACAGTACCGGCTGCAGGTGCTGCGCCAAATCAGCCTATACAACCAGAATACAGAGATGTACCTACCAGGTAAAGTGTGTATTATATCACCATACCACTCCGTGAGAATATATTACATGACTTAGTAGTTTGTTATCAGCCCTTGTACTGCTGTAGAGGGCGATAGTTTTGTGATAATGGTGTATGCACTCCCATGGTATTCAGTGGCCCCAATATCACTGACCAGTACTGAGTTCTTGGTTTACAACTGTCTTTTCCTCTGTACGGAACATGCTTTCCAAGAGAGTTAGTGCTGCATGGTTAGATGTATTTTGTAGTTACAAAGCGCCGCTACCATCATACATAGAAAAGGTGCTGATATCATCTAATCAAGAAGAAGCATTCCTCATTAAGCTGCTACTGAGACAAACAAGGAGACCAGAGATAGGAGATAAGTTCAGTAGTCGGCACGGACAGAAGGGAGTGTGTGGACTTATTGTACCCCAGGAGGATATGCCATTCTCTGATCACGGAATCTGTCCTGATATTGTGAGTAACCTGCTGCTTAATTGATAGGTACGCTCACGACCTGCACCAAACAGCTAACTTATTGATAAACAATTCGTTATTCAAACATTTTTCCACAGGAGATCCAATTCTTCAGAATTAATCCAGAATATTATGGTTATCTCAATCCCAGTATTGACTACATTCTGTTGTAGATTATGAACCCTCACGGTTACCCGTCTAGAATGACAGTCGGTAAATTGATGGAGTGTTTGGCAGGAAAAGCTGGTGTACTGGATGGAAGGTTTCATTATGGCACAGGTAAAAATGACATATTCTCATCGTTAATCGTCTGTTTTATCATAGACAGTTTACTTGGATGGTAAATGAATGAAATGTGGGGTGTTTTAAAATCGAATCCTAAGTCATTGTTGACAGTTGATTTGTCCGTTTATTGTTGTCACATTTAGTACTACTTATCAGATGATATTTGCTAATATTGGTCAAAATTCCCGAACTGGCATATATTGGTCAAATTCAGAAAGTTGCCCATATTGGTTTAATTAAACCTTTGCCTGCATTGATCAAAATCTATTTGCCCAAACTGATAAAAATCAAATATACCATACTATGAGCCGTCGTCCTTCATTGTGTTGAAGCATTTGGTGGAAGCAAAGTAGCAGACGTGTCTGAAGATTTAGTCAAATTTGGATTCAACTATCTTGGCAAAGATTATCTAACATCAGGTGTTACTGGGTAAGTTATTGTCTGTGTGTGAGATCTCTCACCCACATGGTACTTACCTCGATGGGGAGGTGTCATCACAATGTCAGCCAGTGAGTTACACAGACATACCCAATGCTGTGATAGACTGGTGTACATTGTGTGGACTATCGCGAATGTAAGCAGAAAATGGATCCTCAGTGCTGTCTCAATTTTTCTTGTTAGTTGTGTTGCCTCGATTCTGATTTCAGCCTCGGTTATCCCGATTTCAATTTTTCAATTCTGATTGGACGTTTCTCGATTTTCCGATTCAAAACATTTCGATATTTCCGATATAAGGGTTTGATATTTATGTTTTTAGGCGCAAATTGTCATTTAATGTGTGCTTTAGGTTTATTTTCCGTATTGATATTGTGTAAAAACCTAAAATACCTAGAATACCTAACCTTCATACCTAAAAACCAACACCTAAAACTATTCGACCACAGAAAAATCTTGATACTCAAAATGTTCGATTTCGGTATTCTCGATATGAATTGAATTGACACAGCACTAATACTGAGTGCAGTATTGATATTGGTTTTTAGGCTTCATTTGCAGTATCCTGTCTCTTTTACCAGACTTTTTTCAATATAATCAAAGGAATTCACATTCTGTAGTCGAGTTGTTGGAAAAAAAATTAATATCTTGAGCCATAGGTTGTCTCCCCTTGATTCAAAAAAGGGCAACTCCCTGATCTATAATGCACATCAATACTTTACCCGAATCAGGGAGTTTACTCCCTGCCCTAATGAAAGTATTTTTCAACTTATCTTTTTACTGTCGTGCTTTGCTTATATTCAAGTGAACCTCTCAATGCATACATATTCATGGGGCCAATATACTATCAAAAACTGAAACATATGGTGGTGGACAAGATGCATGCTAGAGCTAAAGGACCTAGAGCTGTGCTCACCAGACAGCCTACAGAGGGAAGATCTCGAGATGGTGGCCTCAGACTCGGAGAGATGGAGAGAGATTGTCTTATTGGATATGGTGCAAGGTATGTATGTATGTTAAGTATTTATGGAGGTGTGATGTGTGGTAAGCGAGTGATCACGTTATCTTGTATATGTATGTATGTCTCTGCTGATGCTGTTATCAACCGTCGCTTACATGCTGTTTCTGTATGCTTATATGTAATCAAGCACTGATTTGTTTTATTTCAGTATGCTGCTGCTAGAGAGATTGATGATATCAAGTGACTCATTTGAAGTAGATGTTTGTAATCAGTGTGGATTACTTGGCTATTCTGGATGGTATGTAAATTGTTCTTTTTACTTCCCCTCAATATGTCAGAAGTTTAGAGCAGTGCTTGTCAAAGTTTACAACTTACCCACTGTCATTGTTTACAACTCGCCTACACGTCTTGATTTTCAGATAAACGCATCCTGAAGTACAGCATGGTATTGAACCATACACTCAATATTTACAATATTACTTCCTATCTGTACATTCTGTATGGCTGCTTAATGTTTAATCATTATATTGCAGGTGTCACTATTGTCAGTCATCCAGACAAGTTTCAGCAATAAAGATGCCGTATGCATGTAAACTGCTCTTCCAAGAGCTACAATCCATGAACATTGTACCGCGACTTTCACTGAAGCGATATAACAAGTGATAAGAGCCAATGGCAAGTGAGGGATAAAGACTAGAATAGGTATCACTACTAGATTTCACTAAAAAAACTTAGGTGGTTGTAGAAAAATGAGTCTGTCAGTGACAGATTGGCAGGAAGGTAGTATCCTTCTAAAGAAATTGTTTATTGGGTTATTTATCTCATATTTACTGGATGTATTATATCACCAGGTCAGGTGAAACAGGCCGCGAGTTTTGAACACAATCACAAACAAACAGTGAGTCAGTTGTAAATAAGAGCGCAATGTTGATTCAGAGATGAGTCAAATTCGACACAGTTATGATTAAAAGTTTATTGTTTATAATAATCATCATTTTCATCCAAATTTACTTGAAATATATGTATTCTGTAAAACAGAATAGAGCTTCATTATGTACAATTGAACACAGCATAAGCTGTTAATTAATGATAATGAGCACCATGTTATTCTGCAATGAATAGGTAAGTTTGCAAAGCATCCACTTAAAATGTAGGTTTACAACATGTTACAACTATTTGTAACATACTTTTACTAGCTCTAGTGTGACAAATAATGATTGGAGTGTCAGAATCGACTGGCAGTCATGTCACATTACGTCAGCCAACTTCAGTGACAAGGGGTTTTAAATCCCTGACCATCACTGTGCAGTATACTGTAAAAAGAGAATAAAACACAATCACATTAGTCACAACAGCGACTGTTCCTGGTGTCCAACAAGAGTTTGAGGACTCGCATGAGTCATCAGTCTTTGCTAATATTGCAAGCTTATGTGGCGTGTTGGAAAAAAGATGTAACTAAATTTGCAGCAATAAAGCAGTCAGGTTAAAAGCAGGGCAAGCAGTGTAAAGGTCTAGAGTTCAGGTTTTTTGTTCAGGATGAGTCTTTGAGACAAGATGGAGTGCACATAGATAAATCAGGAGTACGGAACTGTAGCTTTACAATTAAGTAAGAGGTTTTGTTTACCTGGATGCCATAGCTCTCACACCAGGCCATGTCTCAGCAGCTATATGAGGTATTGCTGATGTGGGAACCAGGAATCCATTACCCTGTGCATTCGAATCTGAGGGAGGCAACTCCAATGTGAATGAGTACTTCACACCCAGTGATCCTTTAGCCCAATCATCCGAGGCACCCGATGATGCATCTGTAATACAACACCATGTATGGATGACAAGCGCAATACGGCTGACCTAGGCTTTGTATCCGCAAATGCAGAATGACACGGTCTGAGTTGTGCACCTCTGATGACGGTAGATTGGATTTGTTGTTAAAGAACAGTATGCTGCCCTGATTTACACCATGCACCCAGAGCAGTCAATATTTCATATCTAATTTTACTATGAATATTTTGATTGTGATTCCAGCTAATATCATCTGGATGTATGTGGTTCATTTCTGTTTTGACCAGTTGTCACTCAAAACCGCTTGCTATCAGCATAAGCATAGAAAAACAAACAAACGCATTGCCCTGAATTCAGCTAAATCCTGAGTGAAATTTTTTTGGTTAGATTTGGGTGCCATGAGGCCATGAAAGAAGCTGGAGGAATCTTACATAGAGTCCTGGATGCAGGCCCAGTTATATATGTCGTTCTTCTGTCGCTGGCTTCATGTATAGCTCTAGTACTTGCACTGGCCACTGCATGCTGCAATATTGACAGAATAAAACTCTTATTATCAACTTCACTATTGCAAAAATATAATAATCTCCACAATTTTATCGATTAGCACCGTTGAAAGGAATATTAGCATAGGAGGCTGATCATAGGAATTATTATCTCTGACCAAAGGGAAAGATAATCCCCACAATATTGGTGTTTCCTTTGGTGCCTCGCGCTCAATGAAATAAACTTTAGCTTATTTCTTGCTCGCACACTACAACTAAGACTGCATGTGTTATTTTCTAACAGCTGTGAAAATTGTAGGCTGTAAATAAAACTGTTGGAATAAAAAACAGCTGCATTTGTTGCATTGTGCACTGTACGGACAATCGCAGCTTGAATTTGGCCCATATTCAGGGATTCTCAGTGTACTAGTTGAAAATCTGGTACATGCAGTACAACTCCTTAAGTGAGGTATAGACAGGAAATGACCATCCTTAAATATATTTACCAACAATTGATGATCTTCAGGCAACTGTCGTGTATATCCCCATGAATATAGCCAGTATTGTCCGTAAGCATGTAAGGATAAGTAGGCTTTGATCTGGGTCTGCGTGCTTACATTTGATAAGAAAGTTTTAATTGCATCCGTTTCTGGCTCAGAGAATGCCTCTGAGCCTCCATATATGTCTGAACATGGATTCATACTAGTGCCCGTCTCTACAGTCACAAGCAAGCAATCAATACACCAGATGACAGAGTCCGAGACATGACAGGTGTAATCATCCATACAGTGAGCACATATCGGGTGATTAAAAAAAAACGCACCGACATTTGAAACGCTACCATTTCAACATTTTCCATCTTATTTTATTGAAACTTCATAGTGGAGTATT
>ERZ1740056.52-NODE-52-length-13969-cov-7.405132_pt1 | contig 13969 bp, 5 predicted proteins | sample MGYA00581746_ERZ1740056 | MGnify/ENA primary metagenome ERZ1740056 (study PRJEB43018, sample SAMN04849745) | marine metagenome | isolation source: floating plastic debris | place: Pacific Ocean | collected 2008-09-01 | study: EMG produced TPA metagenomics assembly of...
CTTCGAGTAGTAGTGCGACAATGCCCTCATTGGCTAAATAGAGGTATTGTACCTTCTTTTCTTCTTCTTTGAAATGACCTTGAAAGTATTCCTAAGAATGACCTTTGTTTAGCATTAACGGTTATCTGTAGGCAAACTCAAACATGTTTAAGTTGTTGATCCCAGTGGTTGATTTGGTCTACAAAATGAGGGGAAAACTCCCATCAAATTGGGAGAAGACAACTTGTATTTTATTGATTTGCAATAAATAATTGGATAAAAAAAGCTGTTAACTTGTAATAATTATTTGTGTGACTCAATCGATTGTTGTTGGACAAATAATATTTATGTGCATATTAATAGCCCTATCAACAGTCGCAGCCAGATATGGATGTTTGATCTGTACGGTTTCCGAACATTGCCAATCCTGCCATTATACCATTGCGTTGACTCTTGAGTGTCCACAGAGATATTTATCTTACTGCGTTCAAGCAAATGATACTTGTTTGGGCCAGTCCAAGATCAGCAACTGTCCTCAAAAATTTATTCATCTTTGCTGCTCCTGCTCATGACCAGATACAAGTCTGGATACAGTTCTCAGATAAACAAGTCATTAATTTACCAAGTTGTCCCCTCATTCACCAAGGGAGGACAAGTCTTTCTCAATAGATATTATCAGTCAACTTAATATGGTTGGTTATTGCCGGAGTTCATGATTGGGTGTAATCGAGTTGTTTTTAAACCCGTTATTTATTTCAGCTCTTGAGTGTTATATTGGGAAACTCTGATACTACTTCATTATCCTCTCTGCCCATTTCTAGTTAAAAGCTTGATGCGAAAAAACTAAACGGCTACAAGAAGTTACTTATGTCTATGTAGCAGAGATGATGCAATATCAGTTTTTCTTGTGATATCAGTTGTTATTTTTTATCCATCCCGTTCTACCACAACAACGAAAGGCTATAATTTTGTTATGAAACAACATGATCAGTTGCACTAGAAATTTTAAACTGAAAAATATAGGACAATAGAGAGAAAGGTATAGAGAGAGGGCAATGTCATTGCACAGGATGTGAATCACAAAAAAATACTGGAAAAGAAAAACATGAATATTATCAATTGAATACAGCCCATAAATATTAGACATCTATCTAGCATTAATATTTGTGCGAAAGCAAAAAAGTCTACAAACATACGCTGCTATGCTGGTTATTACAGTATTTAGTATAAACCTGCAAATGCATTTAGCTAGGCTACAACTGTCTGATATTGGCAATGTTAGTACAGTAGTTATTCATTACGTCATGCTTCATTACGGCCCAGTAAGCTTTGTTCAATGTTCATATTTGATATACATGCGGGAATAATAATTATTTATAGTGTAACAGAGTCCATAGTTATACACAAAACACCAATAGAGAGGTGATAAATGGTAGCAATGTTGTTTCAACTTGATATCCATGTACAAGACATATATTCAGATGGTAATAGAAAAATGTCAAGGTAATACATCACTATTAACACATAATTTTACATTTCAAATGAGTAAAAATAAACTCAAAAACCTTCTTAGCAACATATAAGATTTGTGGTATAATAAAGCAATTCGGAAACATTGAGCGTAAAAATAAACTTATCTGTATATGGGAAGGGATAAAGTGGATTCATCAAAATACTTTCAAAATACTTGTCAATTCAATAACATTCCATGTCTCTATAGGTCGAAAACCATACAAGTGAGCTCATCATATATCATATACATGTATGTTTATGGTTCTCCTTGTATACTTACAGATCTCACGAGTCAAATTTTACTCCACGTCTAAGCTACATTCTTGCAGGATAAGATGGGAATAATTAATGTCTAGTTATATGTGGTGTGTGGATCTAGTGTCTAACTAGGAGGAGCAGAGACGCCTCCTGATCGATGAAGGTGTACTACTACCCAACCGATGTCCTTCCTCTGCCAAATCCTAGTCTCTTCACACTGCATAGTCTGGGGCACTCCACTCCTACAACATACAAAAATATGAAGTCACAAATATCATATCTGCTAGACAGCTATATATGTATGCCAAATCAAGCTTAGTGATCTAGAGAATGGTCAGCTATAACTACTTGTTGAAATACAGTTACAGTTAATGTCAGTCTTCTGATAGTACAATAGGGCATGTTGAAGAGTATCCCACAAGGCAATACCTATGAGCACCAGTCCAAAATAGTATTATTTGAATGTTGTTTACATCTTTTTTATTGAGAAAATCCTAGTCAGAGGTTGATGGCAATGAATTAGCCTGCATGTTACTACAATAACAAAACCATTTTCACTTACTTGTCTACATATTGTGTGAGCCTATTATAAGCTATAGCTGCTGAGTCTTCTCCCAAAAGATGTACATGAGGGTTAACTACTGTCGTGTTGATAGATCTGTTCTGGTTGCTCAACACTATCAGTTATAAGAAGTAAGATGTTTGATGCATGTGTGTAAATTCCTTCGACAATGTTTAAATGTGTTCAAATTCCTCCGAAAAACCCAAATTGATACAATGTAAAACATTTAATATTGAATCATAATAAGAGCAAAAAATTATTGAATTCCATATCGTTTTGTTTTTGATGCAATTTGATAATGATAAATGAACCTTGTATACCTGGAGTTGTCGGAGAACAAACTTGATTGCAAATTTAGATTCAGCAAGTTGAAAAACCCCCTGAGCATATTTTTAGAGGAATCGGGACAACCTGTGGCATTTGACAGCATATTTTGATTTTTGCTTGATGTCAAGCGCCAGTGATTTTCTACTAAACTCTTTAAGAAAAACTGAATTCTATTTTCTTTCATTTTCGCATCATTTCAAATCAATTTCTACGCAATGTCGTCTCTCATGTTGATTTTATTATCCTTGCAACGGTTATTGCCGTCTAAAATTCGGTCTGTTATATGCATAGATTTATAGAGAGTCTAGGGTTATATGTTATAATGGGAGCTGCGGCTTAAAATCACTTGCACATGTCATTAAGCGAAAATCAAAATATGCGGTCACACGCCACTGGTAGTTCCATTTGCTCTGAAAATTAGAGCAGGGGTTTTCACATGGGCTGAATCCAAATTTGCAATCAGACTCTATACATACTAGGTTTTAACTTTGTTTGTCAGTTGACTGACCAATCAGTCTGTTCTGGGCAAAATATACTGCGGTGGATAGTCAGTATTATTTGCTAGGGACAGACTGATGGGTCAGTCTAATTTGTTTATAATCTGAATGTTTTGGAGTAGTCCCACTAATACATCAGCATTGAGATGAGTATGACAACTCCCGAAGAGTATACATTTTCTTGTCTGCGTCTATGTCTTACCATTATCAAAGTAAAACTTATGAAACTCCATCCCTTCCACTAGATGTCCACGAGCTTCCGGTTCAAAGCATGTTAGAGCAGGATCGCACATACGACTGAAATAATCAATGCATATACCATTACTGAGTTGAAGGGCGGCAGCCGTAGAATGCCATCAGACTGGATTTAGATCCATCCCATACATCAACACAATCCCTACATTACAATGCAAATCATGTGTGTCATCAGATGTCAGTAGAAATGCGAAGTGTGAGAACATTATGCCAAAAATGTAGATTTTAATCCTTGTCATCATCTGCTCTGATAGTCACCACGCGTGTCTAGCTATAAAAGACCTACATGTACTAATAATGACAGAATTTCAGATGGTATGTTGGAACATTCCAAAAGTGGATATAGTAATAGCAATTAATTAAGTCAAATTCATATACCATTTATTCATCTCACAACCTGGCTCAACATGCTAGGAGTCGAATCTAATGCGACTCCTACTTAGACTAATATAGATGAACATTTACCAATGCTACTTAAATCTTCTGCTTTCACCAGAAGATAACCTGAAGTTGTACATAATGTACCAAAACTAGAGTTGTACTAGATATATCACTAATCACATTGAATGTAACCATATATATAGTTTTTAACTATGTAACTTACCAATACTCCTCATAGTTCCCTGAGGTAATTGCCCCGAGCAGCATTTCAGTCAGCTTAATTATCTCCCCCTTACGATCTAAAATAAAAAAGTAGCTTCTCTATGAGAATCAGTATAATCTGGAGCTCTACAAACACTATAATCTGGCGCTCATTGTCATGCAGTAGTAGAACTGCCCAACTGGTGTGGAATTATCAGCTGAATATTATAACCTACTGAGCAGAGGCAGTACACAAACCACTACACATGGCACCTACACATGCCATATTTGCTTACCTACAATCTTTTGTCCCATTGAACTTGCCTAGCATGTTCATATGTAGCAATTTTGGTATATAAGTTGACCTACAATGTTGAGTGACGTCACAGCGCCCGCATACATGCGTTTGAATGTGCTAGAGAAGACAACAGCATTGCACTTTCCCAAGCCTTGGACTGTAGAGCACAATATTTATTTCTATCCCTTATTAATTTAATAAATCAACTCAACGCGCTCAGCAGTGTATACAGCAAAATTGGAAGGCATGGCAAAGTTACTGGGAAAACGTAGCAACATTACCGAATAAGAGGGAGAGGGGGATTCGTAAGTGAATAATTCAACAACACCGGTGGGTCAATCAAGTTTGTTAACAAGTTTAGAAAAGGTTTTTTTGGTGACAAGCACAACATAATGTTAGAAAAGGAAGCAAAAATTATAAACAAGTGTGACTAGAACGGAGAACAAAAACATCTACGGAGATAATAATTATAAAAGGAAAACACCTAGTAGTTGTAGTAGTAGGTCAAGGCAGGTGCACTGGTACTACACTGAACTGAAGTTAGCAACTCCTCATCACAAGCTTAGCTTGCTATGAAACTGATCATAACGATAAGAAGACACGTTGGGAGGGACAAGACCAGGAAGGGTCTGATCACAGCTGAGCAGTAGTAGTGTGAGGTAAACATGCTGCTGCCAGCTGTCGCCATCAATTAACAAAGCACACAGTCAGCAGGAAGTAGTGGCAGCGTAGGCCACGGCCTTGGCAGCATCATAGAACCTCCCTACTAGGGGCGGCAACCACGCCAAGGGTATACTCACAATCTGAATTGAACAACGTGCCATTAGGCAGACACACTGTAGTGTCAGTTTTCTGGATGACTGTATTGGATTTTTCGACATGATCAGATTTTTTCCCTGGAGGGAGAGTAGAGATAGACATCAATAAATTGTGCATAAACAGACTTATAATCGTACACAACTACTTTGATCAATGATTGTGTAGCACTTATTTTATGACTTGTGTTGTATATAAGTGTAGACTGACATCGGTGAAATACACGGAATAAAACAAGGGTAGTCATTTCCCAGCGGATTGTTACTTTGAAGCCTACAGTGAGGCAGCACGAATGTTGCAAGTTAAATGCAGAGCATCTCCCATCGGACTAAGCTTAGACAAAGGTACATTCAGAGGACATGACGCAGACCACTATATTTTATGCACATGACATGGAGAAGAAGGCAACTTGCATAGAATGGGACTGAATCAGCGCCTAGTTAGATATCATTGACTCCTTAACCTGCGTGAAGTCATACAAAGACTAAGATTGTTGTTTTCCAGTTGTGAACATTGTGAACAGTGTAAGCTAGAATTATAGTCATTCTTTCAGAAATGCCAAATTATAGAGATAAGCTTGTTGAAGTTGAAGGTAGAGTCCCTTATTTAAGAGGCATGTATAATTATGACAACTGCCAGGAGTGCAGCACATATTGATCATTATAGAGCCTACGACAAGTTTGGAAGTGCTTCAGCTGACATGACAGGGAAGAAATTGGCATGTGAAAAAAATGACAAGAGTTCCTTGCAAGGTATATACGCACCTTGGCCTGTAAAAGTACAGCCATAAATAGCTTGGTTAACTGTTAATTGCGCCTAATTTTCTAAATTAGTTTTCAACAGATTATACTTTATATTGTACTAGGGAAAGACTTGATAAGATGTTAAATCTCAGGAAAAAAACAGCTAGAGGTACTTCAATCCAGAGAACGACTAGGAGGTGAAGAGAAAAACCCAAACCTCGTTTAATCTGCACAGTATGATACGTAATTAGCCCAACAGGATTTTATCATGAATGTATGTTCACTTTCTTCTGTAAACAAGCTATAAAGCGTAGCTCCTAGGTGCCCCACCGTATGATTTTAGCCGCACTGGCCCAATTCTAAATAGTTGTGTGGCTCATTTTCATGTGTGACAATTTCGCAATCTTGTTGCCGGATTTTACAGCTGCATAGTTTGATTAGTCTATTCAATAAATTCATGAAGCAGAGTTCTTAATTTGGGTGTAGCTTTTTCATCTCATGGAAACATAATATTGGGGGAAGGCACTACAAACATCAGTCTGTGTGCTCAAACTGTTTTAGGTAGACTCAGGTTTCTGGGTTTTGTAACATTTTATTAGAAAGAAAGAACTACACGAAATCATCAACAGATACCTGTAAATTTTTCAAACAAGGATCTCAAAATCTCAAACCTCAGAACCATATTTTTCTGGTAGCCGCACCCAGTTTGAAACAGCGTATTAACGTGATTAATATCTTTTCCAAATTCATACTTCTCCATAAGTCTCTCAAAATTTTTCCTCCAAGGGCTGATCAGCCGCTCCTCCCTCACTCACTTAATATATTACTTCTGCTTTCAAAACTAAAGAAACTGGTATAACTTGACTGCGGTAAAGATGATAGGTTTATAATGCACAAAGATGTGGTTCATTTGACCGTCATGAAAAGGAAAGCGGCTCGTTGTTACAATAAGGTTGGGCACCAAGGGCGTAGCTCAAACGCTGCTGCATCAAAAGATATTGAAAAGATGATCTCTGGATTGAAAAACCACTTTTCTTGCAAGGTTTCCTAAAACACTTTGCTACATAATACGGCATAATACCAAGTGTTTACCCGCATGTATTTGCATGCAACCTAATGTGATAATCAGCTCTCTTTAGGCTACATGATGCCCTCACCTAAATAGTGAGGATATTACTGATTAATAGCAATACCATGTCATCATTGCTCACCATTTACCTAGATTTTTCTTTCTCCAGAATGTATAGTTATGAATTGGATTTGGACCCACTACCCAGATACTCTCTGAACACCACTTTAAAAGCTTACACTTCAAAGCATGGGGAGATTTGAGCATTGAGACACTATTTTCCTTGTCTAATATCTATATTAGTGACTAAGTAACTCATAAGCATGATGTTACTGTAAAATAACATTGGCGAGTACTTACTTCTAGAGTCGTCTGTCTCATCCATTGTGCTGCCATCTGAATTCTCTTTAGTTTCAGTCTTCTTACTGCCTAGCAGATTTTTGCCTACAAAGGAGCAACATCTAGTGTGAGCGGCCATTAGGGAAATGAGATGGATTATAGCGGTACCCCATCAAACAATTGGCAATAAGAGGTGTCCATAAACTTTTTCGTAATTTTGTTGTTATGCACTTCCTACCGCATGCAACAATTTTTACACCCCTCAGCAGAAAGTTACGGTATTACAGTGATTTATAATGCTACGTCACTAAAACAGCAATAACCGTATTGTGGTCCATACCATACTCTACACTTCCTTATGATAAAGTCTATGCTAGCCAGTTAAATGTTTCAGCATATACCGCTCTGTACTTATTTTATACAATACAAACCAATCATTTATAAAATTTATAATATGAAGGTTAGATCAAGCCAATACTGGCTAGAATAAGGTCCAGTACCATAGAAGGTTGCGCATGTAGCATGGAATGGACCTGTTTGCGTACAACTGGTCGTAATAATATCATAGCAAGATTGCTGTCAAGAACAAGTAATGGGTATTCGATAACACAAATCATGCTGTATAATAAAGGTTGACTTCACAGTCACACATATAATATGTAGCTTACAAGTGAATCAGGGAGGCCTTAACAAGTAGTATCAGCCCTCAATTATGAGTTATATTTGATGAAATCTAGTATTTCTTTATCCGCTAGTCAAAGACTTTTTGAATGGAAAATATTCTCTTTAATAAAATTTCTTACGTCATATCTAATGCTCTGTAAGCTGTGCCAAAGAGAGACAATACCTAATTACAAATAACTATGGGCTGTGAGCAAGCCATCAGAAATGTTGGGCCCTAAATACATGTATCATTATTTTTACAACAAAAGCCGACTTTAGATATCCTTTGATCCCTATGGAATATAAGTGCCTTTCCATGTAGAATTGGTCTTCGAACAATGAAATCAACAGCATCAAATTAAATTTTTTTCGACGATTTTTATAACAGCAAAAATAACTAAATAATACAGTGGGGTAACCCTGCTATCTCTGGAATTGTAGAAGGAAAAATGGCATGCAGCAACATGGCTTAAAACCCAAGACGCGGGAAGCTATAAAAAAGATGCGAATCAAATAGGAATGATTTTGAGAACTATTTCTGTTGGCGACCATCACGTTACCAGGGAGATCATGTCCTCTAACAAACGGAGTCATTCATTCAATACGGCCAATTTTGTCATCATTTTCGCTAAGCCAGAATGTCTCACTTGGGTAGACCAAGTGGGTAAAGAAACGTCTAACATAAAGTCTGGGGTCAGTCAATCTCCAACAATCAGACACTATAAGGGTATCAAGATGCATAACCCATCAAGGTCAGACTCAGAGCAAGAATAGTCAGCATGCCAAGCTAAAGTCAGCTTGTATAACAAGCACAGAAGGTTGATATCGACCACAAAATTAACTAAGTCGAGGGAGAGAGGGCCACTGCAATGGGTAATATAGTATGATGAAGACAACGCTGGGGTGTCAAAACAACTTCTATACTTACTGGCTAGGTTTGCAAACCCGGAACCCATAGAAAATGGTGCCATAGGTGTTGCTGCAGGTTTGGAGCTACTAGAAGGTGTTTGCTTTGCACTATGTGCAGCAGGGCGGGCTTTACTGGTGCCCTGAGCTAACAAACACAATTCAAATCACATTAGCCACAAGACAAACAACACAAATCCAGCGACTAAGAATCAACTCGCTCACTTGAGAGAAGTCATAACTGATGCAGTGGTGCAACATTGCATACAAAACGCAGCACAATAATCCCCCTGTGTTTGTAATTTGCATTGCACATGACATCTACCAAGCCACCCTCCCCTCCTTCCCCCATGTGTTCCTTTTAATACGCTGCCACCTGAATCGGGATCATAATCTAACATTATGTTCATGTTGTTTCTTTCCCAGAACTTGATTTTCTTTAAGTTCTGTGACTGTCATCAACCAAATAAGATTTTGATCCTCACAAAATTCATGAAAGCCACTCGAGCAAACATGCTATATATACGATCTAATATTTCAGTCAGCAATAAACACAATTTCTATAATAAGAACTATGTTCTACTTTTTCCTTGCAGAAACAGTAGAGTTGATGTAACACAAAGATCCTCAGGGACATTAGCTATGATCAAAACCATGCTGATAATGACATCATCCTTACCTTCACAACCTGGCATCAATGCAGTAGCGCCATAAGGACCTAAACATGACATAACATAACACTAGAAATGATAAAGGTCAACCAAGCTGGACAACCACTGGCACTGGGAACAGAAATCCAGCTGAATTGATAATGGCTTCTACAACTAGCAAGCATGGCGTTACAATAAGCAATAAATTGATTCATTCATATCCAAAGCTGCCCCTCTCAAGTCAACTATTGGAGTTGTGATTTTCTTGCACCTTTTCACTTACAAACAGGCGGTGATGAATCTTGTGCGGATTCATTGGCACCGCCTAAATACCAAAGAACACAACTCCAACAGCTGGCTTGATGTAGACTTGAGCCAATGCAGCTGGGAATCGGGCACATGTATCATGGGTCTCATGAGCATGAAATTCCTCACTGCATTCTCCTTCTGAGTTGTCCAAAGAAAATCAAACGACAAGTAGCTCAACATCGTTACATGCAGGTTTACATGGGCCACAGGGGTGTAGGGTTCATTCACGTTTTTATTTTTAAAGTTTGAAACTGAAAACCGGGAGATGTTATAACAATACCCTCTTGTCTTAATAATCGAGCTTATAAAGCTCATACAGAACTGTTACTACATTTAACGGTGAAATCATTGCATCACAGGCTTGTGGATTGGGGGTGGACGCCCACCACCTGCAATCAGCGCTCATGTTACTCCCAACAAACACCCAACGGAGAAATGGTATCAAGATATGTGTTATTATACCATTCGTGTGCTACAGTGCAACAGAGCTGAGACTTGGAGATTTCCATCAAAGGCAAATGAATGCAAATAGACTACAAAAACCAATCTAAATTTTATTCTGACTTTCCAGAAATTACTATTCCATATGTATTAATGAATGGGGTTTCCAAGGGGAGTCAAGAACTAAAAGCAATTGTTAAAATCATGAGTGAGTGGTTATGAATAAAAGATAGAAATGTTGGTAATGTTTGTTGAGACTTTGACTTTGGTATATCAATGTTTGACTTCTTATAATGACTGCTGTAGTCGTGGACCAAGCACTTATCATGTGCACACAATTGATACTTGACATTCCATCAGCCTGCATTGTTCCGACATACTGTTTTACAGTCACACACTTGATGATAAAATGCACTAAGTTTTCTGTTTTTAATGCTTATTCAGGTCCTCAGTATCTCAGTGTTCACAGCTCTTCAATGGTCTGGTGTCATATATAAAAATTTTGAACTGATCACAGGTGAAGGTATCTACCCCCTAGAGCCACATAGTATTATCGGTCTTAAATCTTCCAAGCATATGATCATGACTCGGTTCAATTTAATAATTTGATTACATTGCCATTAGTCTTCAATTACATGAATTCAAAATATGAATTTAAAGGTGAAGGCATACCCGCACTACAATGACATTGTGATCGAGTATCATGGATTAATTCTGCATTTCACATCGGCCTCATTTGGATGGACTAAGAGCATAAGCTGAAAGTGCAACCCCAACACATGTTACGGTCCTCACTGCGGCTGACTGGTCATTTGTTGACCAAGAATTGACCTACTAAGCTACTGTACAATGTACAAAATCTAACTTGGAAAGTTAGCCATACTGATGATGTTATTCACCAAAGGATTATGTAATAATTAAAAGTTAGGGTGCACTGACGAATGGTAGTCAATAATCATGCAGCATGGATTTTGAGTAACTTACTCTCTTTGGAATCTTTGTTTGAGTGGACACCTTATAACGAAGAGTGAGTTGAGGAATAACGGTTTGCTATGTTGCAGATTTCATTTCATGGCATAAAGAGATTCGTGATGCACATGCGTTTAAGTGATTCTCATACTCGTATGCCTGTGGCTGACAATTTCAGTACTTACTTCATCCCACTTAAATCCCTGGCCAACGATTGGACACGGTGCAAGGAAACACCTATTCGTAGCAGCATTTATGATAAATCAATTTGTTAGAAAGTATCTAGTTGCTGTCATAGCATGCAAAGCCCGCTGATTAAGCAGAGTAGCCAATTTGATTGGTCTTGGTCCACATTCCGCAATGCCGCAATTAATTAATTTATGTGGACAATGGTAAGCACAAGATGACTAATAGTAACAGTGTATACTTCATTAGCTACTACAGGATCACATTAGAGTTAGTAAAAGAGTAGGCTGTGTAATCTACTGAGTGGTTGTGAGTGGTCAGGTCAGTGGCAAAGTATAATACGGGCCTACCAGTGAAGTGTATCAGGGGTGTATCGATAACCAAGTACTGTATGACTCAAAATGATATAGCGAATAAAGTGACTTACTTGAAAAGTTTCTAGTAGCCAACATGGTGGTAAGGATAGCTCCCTTAAAGATAGAAAAAAACAAAAGTGAGTGTAACACCTGAAATGGACACTTGACTCAAACTCACCCTAGTCAAATAAAGCAAAGTCACATCAGCAACACAGTATTACATTATTTCAATTCAACGGCGCAATTCTGTGTTCAGCAGACATAATTTATTATTATTTATACTGAATTCATCATATATATATATATATATATATATATCATATATATATATGCCCAATCATTGGCCCAATCATTATATATATATTTATATATACATATATATGTATATATGTATATATGCAACGCATTATTACTATTAAGATATTTTAGCAGGAAAATTGGTTCAATGTTATGATACCCGCGTATTCTCATAGGCTGTATGATAAAACAATACCTTCAGCTTTCTTCGAGCGTTGAACTTTTTCAGACATTCCACAGTTTCTTGTCGATGCATGGCAGAAGCCACACGATCGCGGTTCTACAATGTGAGATAATTATAGTTTTGATCAAGTACACCTAAATGAAGATGTTTTCGAATATTATGCAGAAAGTTGAGTGTTGATTTTTGTGATGCGATAAAGCATCAAAACAAATTATGTCTACAATGTTCTAAACAGACAGCCTTGGGAGTCTTTTATAACAAAGGTGATATTTTTGAGAAGTTTTATTCTATGTCTGACAATTTCCTAAATTGCATCACTTTATCGAACTCATTGGTTCTATTGGTTTTTCAATCGCATTAGGGCCAATAAATAGCAACACTGACTACCAGATATGAATTGTTACCATAATCCATGGGTGTTTGAGTGCATCAGACGCTGTGATTCTCTTAGCTGGGTTTACTGCTAACATGCTGTTTATCAGATTCTTTGCATCAGGAGTCACTGTGTCCCACTCAGGTGATGGATACTACAATTATTAAGTTCACAAACAATCAGATTGTCTTTACTAGCGTATATAGTGTATGTGATGTTACATGAGGTTACATGGTTAGTGCACCCCAGCATTTGCTGACATGATATAATGATATGCTCAAGGTAAGTGAAACAACTACCAATGGAACACCATGTCCCTAAAGCTATTCATCTCTCATCATTCATATAGATGCTGGTCGGCTATAAGTTTTTGGGTAACCATCCGATCATGGCTAGGCACTCAAAAATACCACTGTACTGGCATTCTTGATTTATCTGGAATAGCTACATCCCAACCAATGGAATAGCTTATTAGCAGATAATCTGAGAATGGCTTGTGGACTTATCAGGATGGACTCGATGTTGGACTGAGAGTCGAGTGAAAATTGAGTAGATCCCGTCCGTACCATTCTCAGCAGCAGAGTGGTATTTTTAGGTGACAATTGAGAGTAAATGCCTAAGCCACACCTGGCAGTGGAAGCTCTGAGATCACATTCAAACTAAAAATATTTCCTCAATGTTAGCATTTTAGTTGAGACAAAGATACATGTACATCTACATTTCAATTGAGAGTCAATGAATGTTGGCTTTTATACAAACTCAAAACATAGAAAAATTTTCAAAAACCTATGAGGAGGGCATTAGTTCAGTGTGCATACTAGATTTAGCAGCAAAGCTTACGTCATAGGCACCAGCCTTGATCTGTGCATACAGTTTGTGTTGATCTTCATCCCAGAACGGTGGATAACCAACCAGCAGTATATATAATATAACACCACAAGCCCAGATATCAACAGGTTTACCATATGGATCTTTCTTCAAAACCTCTGGTGAAAGGTATCCTGGGGTTCCGGCAAAGCCTTAAATAAATCATTAACAAGACTTGCAATATGACAACTTATCTATTGTGATTCGCTAAAACTGGACACTTTACTTCCACTGTCATGAGACAATCTTGTATTTTAATATGAATCCATAAAATGATGGCATTACACAACAACAACAAACATCTGGTCAACATGCCGATTGACCATAGTCATTATCAATGCAGTTGATAGTTGTACTAAGACAGTCAATCTGTTCAAGTGCTAACATCATGAAACAAACAGGTCACTACAGAAGCAGACAGTTTGGACTTACCGAACCATGCCTGCTGGTCGCCCTGCACTTCTATTGCTAAACCGAAGTCAGCAAGTTTTACTGCAGCACCTTTGTGCTTACTAGCTAATAATAGATTCT
>ERZ1740056.53-NODE-53-length-13957-cov-8.277298_pt1 | contig 13957 bp, 8 predicted proteins | sample MGYA00581746_ERZ1740056 | MGnify/ENA primary metagenome ERZ1740056 (study PRJEB43018, sample SAMN04849745) | marine metagenome | isolation source: floating plastic debris | place: Pacific Ocean | collected 2008-09-01 | study: EMG produced TPA metagenomics assembly of...
ACTGGCCGAATAAATTGATGATGAAATCATCACTAACGACGGAGTAATTTCACAGCTATTTCACAATAGGAAGAGTAAAGCAAGCCTGAGCAGGCTGCAGTAAAATGGTACACAGATTCTCCACCCTCCTCCACACTATACAACACAGGTACTTACAGAATACAGCGACGGTAATGCTCTCCTCCCTGTGTGGTTCAGGTACGTTAGCATTGGAGGCGACACATTTATAAACAGCTCCGTTATCTTTAGGCTTGGCTATAAACTGATACTCTAATGAGCGGATGTTACCTGTCTCTCTCATAGCACCCACATTAGTCAGCTTAGTAGAACCTTACAAAATATAAACAATCCAAAATTTCTCTCACTTGCAACATCCTACCAGAAAAACAACAACATGATTCAATAGATTGCTCCAAAGATAAAAAAGAATTTTAATCTCTTACCAATTAAAGAGTTGGTGTTTATTCCGAGGGATTTATATTGTTTACGATGATGTAGTTCACCACAATCATAAATGACATTATTCACAGTGACAGCAGGTGAGACAGCGACGAGTATGACAGCGTATGAGGAGTATGACAGCGTATGATGAGTATGACAGCGTATGAGGGGTGACTACTTACCGGAGTACCAGGTAAGCTGTGGTAGAGGATTTCCTCCTGTGGTAGTACACGTCAGCCTGTGTGCTGTGTCCACCACTACAGTCCTGGCAGAGTCATAACCTGCTATTATCATCGTATCGGGTGGATCTGCCAATACAATATCATTAGAACATCACCACATGCATTGTGAAAGGCTGCCATCCATAGATTTCTGGCACATAGTATATATATCAGGCCTCATCTAATGATCTTTTACACTTGTTTTTTAAGAATAAAAATAGGTGATGAAGAGCCAATTTCCACCCACGAATTTCAGGTGTCACTTACTTCACTTATGTCACAGCTGACATCAACCAACCAATGAAAAAAAGAAACAAGCAACCATCGTTTCAGGGCATCTTAACGCTATGATTACTCTCATCAATACACTTTTATCAATGGTGAAACCCAATCCCTTGTCAACAATGTAAAATGCCAACCATCAATGAGAATAGCCTGCAGAGGGTTGGATAGGTGATTCAGAGTTAGAACGTTCTACAGTCCACAAACTCAAGAAGGATGGATTCTAGAACAGTCTAATTCAGAGTAGGAGAAAAAGGTAAACTTAGTTAAATTAGTGAACAAAATGGTACTGAGAATACAGTATGAAAATATCTTACAGGCCACATCGAGGTTGATGGATTTATAAACGACACCATGTAGTTCGTGGTTAGATGCCTGACACATGTACTCAGCGGCGTGATCGGATCTGTTAGCTATAAATGTTATATTACTCTGAGTAATAAACCCTCCGTTGTCTGAAGCTTCAACCTGCATAACATAGATGTGACAAGAAATAAAATAGAGGTAGGAGCTCCATGTACATGTATAATCAGATTTCTACTGGACCCAATTTGAGCCAACATAAAACATCATGCAACTTACTCAAGTTATATAAATATTTAAAATACATGTATCTTAATCTCATTGCATATCATTATACATGGATATTCCAATAAATAAATATTATTACACTTTATATTGATCTTATTGTATATACTTATCATAAGGGAATGAGTTGTCTCACCTTAGAGTCGCCGTCAGGGTTTATGAGTAGTCCTTTACTGTACCAGTTGATGATAGCACGGGGATTACTATTATCTGTTGTACATGAGAGAGTGACACTACTGCCAGCCTTAACAAGTCCAGCGCCTTCTATTGATACAAACTTAGGTGGAACTAAAAAACACAGATAAATCAACATAAAGGGCCTATAAATAGCTCATTATTATTTATCACATGCACCCAGAATTTTCCATTTCATTCTTATTCTACCCTTACAAATTATGAAAAACCTAGAAACAGCATGGTCACTCATAATATGACAATGTTTGCAGCCAAAAATATGAAACCACCTGCTATGTTCAGTGCGGCATCAATTGTCTCATTATTTCAAACTATGCAGATGATGTTCGATGTGCATTGCATGTCAGCTTGACCTCTTAAAAATGGTAAAGAGTTGTGGTGCAAATGAGTGTGCATGTGAAAACGATTAAAAATCTTAAAACACTTGGTATCTCATTGTGGACAGTTGCTAATGTCTAATGTGGCGGACTCTGAGCATTAAACTTTCCAAGCTCTTGTGCCGTGGTACCCAGCCATATCAGCACAAACAGCTGCAAAGTATGTCGCAGAGAGTAATACAAATTCTGGTACAAATTAGATCATAGTGCAGCACTTTTAGTTTTGACACTAATTTAGAACAAATGTCTCTGTAAGCTTACTGTAAAAAGCAGGCTTAATGAGCTCATATTTATCTGTCTGAAACATTAGATGGATGGATGGAGTATGTGACAAACGGATGATAATACAGAATTGTATAACTCTGTGTAACTGCAGCGCTACCACGACTAGAACGCTTACACAGCATGGTGGGTATGGCAATGAGACACACACACACCACCCTGGATGGTGTGAAGAGAGAGGCTGCCAGAACTTATCGCAGCTGAGCAATATAGCTACAGGCCAAATTTGTGGTTCTACACCAGGGAAAGGAATCTTCATGGTAAAACCTTCAGTAATTGGATCTACAGATGCCATTAGTTTGGATAAAAACAAACAAATCCAGAGTTATTTATACCAAAGATCACCGAATGTCATGCAAAAGTAAACAGCATTTACACGGTTTGGGAATAATTTTGGAAAATAATCGAAGCGAATGTCCAGAAGATCTACAATCACAACAGGTAGTGGTATTGAGCAAGATTCATTTCAAATCCAGAGCGACATAAAAGATGGATTTGTAACATAGATATAAGGGTAAAGGTAAGCCAGACACCGTAGATCTACAGGAATTACAGACGTCATGACAGGTTCACTGAATAAGCTGAACATACCAGCATAACAACACAAAAGGAAGAAAAACCTCATCAATGAGAACAGAATACTTACATCTCACTTGAAACTTGACAGCTGAGCTCCTGGCGGTACTGAGTGCAGCGTTTTTTGCATCACACCTGTATTCTCGATTATTATCCGAGGCCTCGATATTAATCACAATAGTACTTATCACGGTTCTGATTGACTCGAATGTTCTGAACTCGTGTCTGTAAGGTACTCCATCTCTGTACCACTGAAGAGTGGGGAGTGGGTTCCCTCCCAGAGCTTTACATTCAAGTATTACTGTGTCGTTGGGCTGATAACTCGTATTCTGCCATCCGTCAATCACTGGTATACTTGGTGGACCTAAAAATAAAGCGAGTCCCTTATACCAAGGAGTTTTCTCCATAAACTTGATAATAATACAATACCGTTATTAAATTTATTGTTTGCTCATACAGTGGGGCTGTTTTCTTTGGGAAACCAGGAATGCGTGAAGTTCGTTCAACAAAACTACCCTCATATTCATCAACCAAATAAGCACAGCTACTTCCGTTTCACACATCAAAAACCTCTTTTTCCATGTGGACCACCAGTTTTTCATCAGAAAAATAGAGATGGTAGTATTTGGACTGCTGCCATATTGTGCTCTGATTTAAAGAACTTTAAACTCAGTATGAAACATAAAATTTGGTGAAGTTGAATGAGAATTATATAATTGCGCTGGAACAAGACGATAGCAATGCACTTTGAGTTATCTGAGTTATTGTTATCAGCTGTAATGATGCTTAGCCTCACTTTTACTCTAATTTGAAACAATGCTTTGCACTCCACATGCCAAGGTCTGCAGGTGAATTCCTGTAAGTAATTAGGAGGAGATAATTTGCAACATCCTCATTCATAATACAATTGTATATGTGTACACACACAGAATGCCATGTCTCAGGATCTGGACACTAAAATAATTTAACTGCAAAATGATGTTTTCTCATCATTCCCCTTTAATTTGGAGTAGCAGATAACCAGGCCTTATTTTGTGTACATAAAAATTAGTACCAATTGAATGAGTGCAATGTCATCATTGAAAAGCCGGAGTCAGGTTATATTTTCCTTTTCTTGGACTTCAATTCAAATAGCTCACGATATACATGAAGCTGTCTTATTCAGCTGTTGAACCTGTTAACATAAATAAATCACAACTACATATATTTTGATGTAAAATTGTTGCGTTGACACCTCTTGATTGATTTTGATTCTCTGCAGCCTTTACACCAATCATATAAATGATAGCAAGACTGAATTTTTATGAATAATTTGCTGATTTCCAGACAGCATTTATGAAGTATTTATGAAGGCTGTGAGCTACTTATAAGGACATGCAGCAGTCTAGCTACACAACACAGACAGGACAAAGTTTATTTTTATGAGGGATAGAATAAACAAATTTGAGTTGGGTGACCAGCCCACACCAGTTTCTTGTTATGTGATACACAGTAGGTGTAAAATAAAATCACAGGTCTGTATGAAAAATTTGATTGCATACCAGTATACACTACGGTACAGTTGAACCACGTCAGAACTTAATCAAACAGAAATTGAAATTGTAGTGATGGCGTGTCACACAAGCCGACTTCAATAAGCCACCTTGATGAACAGCCACTCAAGTGCTGTTGTGAAAAGGTTAACACAATTGCACAAAGATTGTTGAAATTAACTGTCATCTTAGGCTGCTCAGAGAGAAATGATGAAAGTGGGTCTTCAAAATTTAATTACTGTTCAATTTGCGGCACAGCATTAATTTTGCACAGCACGCTCGAAAACTGCAGATGGCAAGTGCAACTGCCATGAGTTCAAGTTCGAAATCAGTCACATCTCTTGAGATTGAAATGAGCTTCAGGCCTTCAAAGTCTCGAAGTGTGCATTTACTCAGAGCGCTTGTGAATGGCGTTCAGTATTTGTGCTTTTCCTATGAGAAGGCGGTGGTATGATTGACATGTTGTTATTCAGGGTTTGTGGTACAGTCTGAGGTAATAGGGAATCTTGGTTGACCATTTTCCTTTATTATGATTTGAAATCCTTTGATTGGCGTACTGAGGAATGTTGTTATATGCCTTTTTATGGCATGTGGTCAGCAAACACTATGAAAAACAGACAATTCCGAAAAACAAGTAAGTTGTAAGCGAGTTTACTAATGCTGTAGTGTCAGCGTTGTGTCTAGAGGTTTTAAAAATCACATTATTCATAGTTACTATTTTATGTTAGGTTTACCAGGACAAATCGCCTGATGTTTACTGTAATTCTTCTAACCTACGTGTGATATGTTACTGTCTTATGTAAGGTGAGAAATCAAATGCCATTCTTGTCAGTCTTTTTGAAGTGGCAAATTTTATAGTGGGCCTACCAGCCCAAAAACCATACGGGAAAATGGGATCATTTTGACCAAGGAGTTTTGACACATACTTTGTACACTGAGATTGAAGATTTTGTGTAGATCAGACATCTGTAGTGCGGACATGTCGGCTGTACACTTGTACTGTTTACCGTTGTAGCTCTCTCCGGGATCAGAGATAGATAACACACTGGATGATGTCTCCAGGTGGGTAACCGGGTCCTCATAGGCTGCTAGTGTCTCTATGTTATCTCCTGTCAGCTCCTCACCATCAAGAAACCTGTGACACAAAAAGATTACAAGAGACTATAATTTCAAATTTCACCCTCATCTCTTCCTAGTTGTAGATGGTATATTTGAAATATTTAAACGAGTTCATCTATTTATTAACCTTACTTCCTAAGCATGTTGAACTTATAATCTTAGGCTGTCCTAAACAACTGAACTACTAAAACACAGCAACAGAGAAAGTAAAGATCCTACTGGTAATCCAATATCATGATTTCTCCGCTACATCATTACACACTGTAAGTGACATTGAATCAAGAGTTAAGACTAACTGTTGTTTCTTCTGATGTCATACCATTTGATAGGGATGAGAGGTTTAGATGGACCGACAGTACACTTAATTTGAGCTCTCTCCACATCATGTGGTACGGTGATAATCTGTACATCAGAAGAGGATGGCTCCTTAGCAGCATTCTCTATTCCTTCTATCATTGGTGCACCGGGAGGCACTAAAATACACAATGTCCAGCTCTTCTGTATATTCAAATGCAACAAAAAAATTTAGGGGTAGGTGTACAACCTCCCTTCTGTTGTCACAAAAAATCCCCAGAGCACCAAATTCAGCTAAATTAAATTCCAATGTAAGCTATTGTGAACGAAGTGCACTGAAAATCAGAGAGTAATTCATACTGCTACTGCTGCTGACATGTTATGCCTACAACTAGCCTACTCACCGAGAACTGCAAGGGTAATATAACTTTTTCTTAGAGTAAATCCATCACTACTCTGAGGTACCATAGTGCACCAGTACTCCCCGTCATCAACGGGCTGCACACAGCGGATCTGAATACTGTGCCTGTTGCCTCTGATCTTAAAAGTGTATTGTCCATCTGGTCCAAAGCTGTCCGAACCATAAAAAGCTGGGTCTACAAGAAGAAAAAGCATAACATAAAGTTTATGGATGAAGAGAAATTTGGCTGCTACGGTTTCTGAAGGGGAGGGACATGAGCCGAAATTGAAATGACTGAAAACAACTGAGCGATCTCATTCAAGGGGCCTGGCTGACGCACCCATTCATTGCATAATGGGAACAAAAAAGTGATTGTCATGAATCATAGAAGGAGTAGCGGAGGGATGCTCTCACTAAGCATGAACCAAAGCCATCCTTTCAATAGCACAATAATGTGAAAATTGGAAATCGTTACAGGGGCCTCTGCTGTGCTTACCTTACTCTGTGGAATTATGTCAAAATCAATCATTAAAACAACGGATTTCTGGTAGATCATTGTTTGTAGATAGTTTTACAATAGAGGATGTGATATGTAGAATTAACCGAGTGTCAACATTATAAGCAAAGGACAACCCTCAAAAATCATTTCCTCATGTAAACAGTTCAAGCCAGAAAGCCAACAACATACTGCCATTTTTCGACGAGTCTAAAATTTAACAGTGGCTGCTAAGATATGATATGATATTGAGAAGTGGCAGAGAGTTGCAGGGGATGCTTGAAATTGATTGATCATCTGGTCAGTCTCAAGTGACTTCCATTCTCCAAATATTTTTCATAAGTCACAAACCTGCTATAGACCGGTTGAAATGGCTGACAATTTTGAGCCATATACTCTAGTCATATCAGTGGTGATAATAAATATACAAGTTCAACAACCAACATGTTGTCCGAAGAACAAGTATTGTTTTGTCAGTATTTAAACAAAGGGTGGCACGCGAAGAGATGGGGCAGTGTATGTAATGAATTAACAGTAAACACAAGATTTAAAACTTTACTCTACGGATTTGTGATGCAGACTCTATAACACTTGCTGTCACCTGCTTATAATTTAGATAAGCTATTGTTTTAGTACCAACAAAGACAAAAAACAAACAAGGCAACTGTGTGAGGGAATAGTATTTGAGGATAATGTGCAAAACATATCGTACAGAACCAGGCCTTAGCAGAGAAACTACAAACTTAGCAGCCAGTTTAACAACCTTGACAGTAGAAGTCATGCTCACAGCAAAGTCCAGCTAAGAAAAAATTCTCCTAGAGTCATGAAATGAACCTGCGGACACTGACCAGAGGTTAAGCGGCTCATGAGATTCGGGGTTATTCATACTGCTTGGTGCCGGTAAACCAAAAACGCTGCCGCACATCGCATCGAACCAGAGCTGCTGCCTGAAACTGATTACAGAGATTACACAATATTGTTTCTAGAGATAATAAATTATTCCTACATCAAAGGGCCAGTATATCATCTACAGCAATAATTTGTCTAAACAAACGCAGTGCTTCTGTTGGTTTGTTGATCTATGCTTTCAACTTACAGCCCATAGCCAACCCAAACTCGGGGCCCGGCCTCAATCAATCACAAAATCTCTCCCAGCCCATTGCCTTAATTCAACGCCACACACTTCACATTGTACTGCACATTCTCCATCGTTTCTGATAGTCACACAATGTCTCATCTGCTTTCACAAGATACTCTTGCAGCCTCAGAGGAAAAAAACATCACAGTATGTTCACATTACTTGTAAAACAAATGCCGCCTACACCACACAAATATAATATCTCCACATTCCCCAATCCCTGATTATTTAATACCTATTTAGCCAAGGAGTTAGCGATATAAGACAGACTATCCAATGGATGAACGAAATGACCTAATCCAAAAAAATTAGCTCAGTCATCAATTTGACGCACTTCCCTCTTTCTACATGAAAGCGGAAACTTCAGAGGCAAACTACATCATGTAAACACCTCCACTGAACCCTCAAATCCCTCGAAGTTGCGGCTTGACAAACGATGTACATGTTCTCAACTCAATTCATTAAAAAACTGTCTCATGAGACCAATATTATCTACTCAATTGAACTTGTTCAAAAGTATATTTCTGAACCCAGCATAATTGAGCAGATGGACTTTTCTAGTTTAGGTATTTGATGACAACGGAAGCAGTTTTCATGTTATACATCTAGCTAGCCCATGCCCAAGGCTGTTCTACATACACTGCAGAGGGAAATGGAACGCAACACAGCGACAAGAGGCTCATTCATTCAAAAAACAGTAGTAGCTCATTTTGGGTGAAGTGTGAAAACCATTGACAATAGGCAGAAATGTGTGAAATGAATTTGATGTTTGGCTACATACAACATAAAAGTATTCAAGTAATCGCACATTGAAAGGATAAAACAACAAAGGAGGCATTTTAAAGGTTTTATTAGTTTGCCAAACAGGTAAAACAGGGGTTTTCATAGCTCATAAATATGTTTGTATATATAAGCAGGTCTGGCTGATGTGAATTAGAGCAGATTATCAGGAAGCCATCACAAAAGAGAGTTGTGAGAAGCGAAGTATGGATTCCCAATTAGCACCCAATTGAAAACCTACCATAATGGTTTCATTATTCCCTTATCAAGTGGGAATGGAAAATAAAGCAGATTCTCTATTCATTACATTCCTCGATATAAAATACATTTTTTTTGTGATCCTTTACATTCCAGTGTTTTTAATTCATTTTTTTATGAAATTTCACAGCAACACTGAAACCCATCAGTTTCGAATTCCATACACATCTAAACTGATCTTTTAATTTTCAGCATTACAGACAGCGGCTTTTTGGTTTTAAATTGGGACAACCAATCAAACAGGTATAGTCTCTCAACTATACAATAAAAAATTTCCATATATTTGTTTTGATTGGTAATTTTTAAATTTCTTGTAGGTTAATTTCATTTTTAAATTTGGTTTCAATGGATTGACGGAGTTTCACTTCTTTGCCAGATACTTACACAGACAACAATGTGTAAGACAAAAAGAGTGCCCATCATTACAATACAAAACAATACAGTCTCTAAACTATTAGGCCCTACAAGTGGGCCCCCAAAAGAGTCCTGAGCAGGGGTCAGAGCCCTGATTTGGTTGTTCTACTAAATCCTTCCACAAAACCCTCAAACAAACCACATAGTCAACACTAAGGCTGTCTGAAGCAGCATTGTTAAATTAAGGTCAACCAATACAAGCGTTGCTTCAAAAATACTGTATCTAATTTTCAAGATGACTGCATAAAACAATGAGATTTTATTTCATTAACAAATGAGACATGTCGCCAACTGACAGGATACAGTTCTCAACTGACGATGTCTAAGTGACCTAAAAAGTTAATTGAATACTCAAACAGAACATAACCAGGATAACGACAGTCTGACAACCAGATGCCAAAGATCAACACACAGTATGTTTTCATAAGTCCGTCAGGAATGTCTTGTGATAACACAGCATATCCAGAGAGCCTACCCATGCACTTTAGACAGCACATCACTCCTTTTTTATGCTTACCCGCTGATAATACAAGACTTTCAAATCTGACGTAGAGCTTCGTCAGCTACAGCTAACATACTGCGAAGCAGGAGATCATGAAAGAAAAAAACAAAACATCTCCTCTCAGATTTGTTGGTTACAGAGCAACTATAAGTTACCTATCAAAATATGCTTCATGTTAAAACAATGAGTATAATAACAATCTTACCATGAATTATACCATCGGGGAACTTCCAGTGTATCTCAGGATCAGAGACGCCAGTTACAATACAGGTTAAAGTTACATTGTTGTTCTGTAAGCTTCTGACAGGAGTTTGAGCTACTGTCAGCGTTGTCTCAGCTTTACATCCGCATATCCACAAAAACAGTAGAAATATATAGATGATCAGTGTGTACTGTGAATGCCAGGTATCCATATTTTATTCCGTTGATGCGGTTCTACCAACAAAAACCTGAGAGATTATTGCACTACTCCTGATATGCCGCACATGAATGTTAATACTATAGTCGAGATCTTATAGAGAGCTTTGTAGACTAGAGGCAGTCAGCGATGACATCTGCTGCTAGATTGTCTGCTGCCTTTAGCTGATACTAATCTCAGTATTATAACTCCATAAATATTATAGTCACATCAACTCCAAACTTCAGATAATCATTCAGTCACAGTTCTTACAATTGACCTCCCATCTGATTGGCTGATTTGATGTTACCTTTTGATGAGTTGCAGCGACCGAACAAGGACATCAAAAACAACTTATCACAAAAATCATCACCCCTGGGTGTTAAAACTTAGACTGACTGCTAGCTAAAGTTTAGATAAGGCGCAAAAAAGAAAGTGAAATTTTATTTGTATGCTTAATAATAGCATAAAAGAGTTTGTAAAAGAGAACAAAACCTTTTAGTCTACACCGATCAGCTTATGAGTAAAGTTTGGATAAACGATTAGAGCTTAGGCATTATTAGGACAATAAAGCAAGTTTGACATCTAGACAGCTGAGCACAAATTTAAAAATAATCTAGTTAATCATTACAATAGTTAAGTAAGAGTTTAGAGGGTATTATACCAAAGTGAACAGTTATTACTGGTGGTATTAATAACAATTTGAGAGATTAGAGCCACTTATCCTAAATCACATAATAATTCGCAACCAACTTGAAAGCACAACATTGTCTTGATAATTGAAGTAGCTTCCGACTTGAACGATGTATTAAAAGTATATCTTTCTTATTTCTGTTACAAGTATAATGCCATTTAACTGGCTACCGTTTTAAAATTATGGTGATTTTGATATCAACCTGGCCAACAAGCATTGGAAGCCAGTCTTCCAATTCTGATTTATTGATCCGTATTTCAGAAAACATAGGCATATTTAATGGTCTCTAACTTTCTAATATTGGAGAGTTGAAAAGTTAGTGTAACAAATTCTGGGTCTTTTTTTACTAAGGTCAAAATCAGCCCTTGAACAGCTAGTTTTACATTCAATTGCCTCAAATCATTGTTTCAAAGCTAACATTACACATATTTTTGGACTTGCATCGCAAAACGTCGTTAAGTTAGGCCGTAAAACTTATGAAATTCTGTGTTACAGCCCTCAATTTCTGAGCATTTGGAACAGTTAGAGAGTTGGTTGAAGTGATCAAATACGCCTATGTCAGGAAATAATACGACCCATTTTCCTGATCGTTGTCACAAATATAAAAATTTGAGTCGACATGGTGGACATTTTTTTTCTCCACATAATTCTGAGCTATAACTCATGCTCACCATCATCGCAACATGCTGCATTGGAACTAATGGTCCAGTCATACCATAATTTTGCAAGATTCAATAATTTTTTATGATTCAATAATTCACTATTGTAATAATAAAATACAGCAAACGGTGCATCGTTTCAGGAAATACTTGACGACGCAGGGAGACTGTCAATGAAACTGTACAGGCTGTGAAGAAGCTACAATTATGGAGAAAATAAAATGCTGATATACATACATCAAGTAGTTTGCATAAATGTCTACACATTTTTTAAAATAGATACATACTCTTTATATTAATTATTGGTAAAGCGCATGCGAAAAAGCCCGGCACTGTACCAATCTATAAAATGTAAGAAGCTCTAGTTACCAAAACAGTGCAGGAAAATTATCACCTCAGATGGCTGACAACACAGCAAAATGGACAAAGACCAGCTAAAATGATATCACCTGCGTGTTTGCATGTCAACACACAATAAATCTGCAAACATTGTAAATAACTTATAAACCAGCAAGTAATTGGTATAATTACTAGGAATAGCAATTCTATTTTATGAAGGGTGCTTGATCGTGTGGAATGATAGACCTTACAGTTGGCTTGACAGGATTGAATAGGATAATTATTCTGCTGCTTATTTATTTATTATAAAACTTAGCACTTGTCATACTTTCACTTTTCAGACAGTTCTGAATGGAACACCTGTATCATGATATAGGGTTCCGTTTTGCTTGCAAACCTAAATAAACCTTTAATTTCATTTTTAATAAACCATAGAGGTTATTGCAATTAAATACTGCTCCAGATCATAAGAGTCTTGAATCTCTTTCAGGTCTCGTCTTCCACACTACTTTGTAGGCAAATCATAAAACATGAAACAACAATCTATAGCTGGAAATAATATCTAAATAAAATCAAGAATTGGACTAACATAGAGAAATCTGATCCTCAGAACATACACAAGACTTAGACTGATTCATTGATTTGTAAAGCTACTGGTAGCTGCAAGTCGACAGAATCCATCCCACCTAGCGATTAATTCTTACATCAAGCTAAGGAGCTGCAACACCATGTTCTCACAGCCTCTCAACTGATTATATTGTAGTGCAAAACTTGGTAACCCTGAGACCATGCCGAGACCAACTTTTGAGCATCAACTGACTGCGGATATCAACATTGTTATAATCTACATGTTCACTGGTATTTCAACATCCCACAAACCTACCACAGCTGCTACTCAATCTCTCAGACCAATAGGAACACAGACTAGATGATTATTAATTATTTATCAGCAAAGCTTTGAATGAGTTCCTCCGACACCCTCATTATTCACAGTCTATTCATGTTGACACTCCATAATAACACAATTAAGTGCTTGACAAGGGTACACAATTCATTCAGTTGGCTTCTTCACAACTTTAGTAGATTCTGGCTTTGGTCTTATTTGTCTGTCATATCCAGCCAAGTATAGAACTTGACAGCATCTACAAGCCACTATCCATATGACGCACTACCAGGATTTGAGAATCATTACATTCACTGACGGCACTAAACACTGACCCAATACAGCCATACAAAAGCTGATCATTACCACCATTATATAAAATAAGGAGTTCTTCCGTGAACCTTCCAATCTTCTTTATTAAATTATTCAACAAAATAATGACATACCCCTTGGTTTGATAATTAGGGCATTAAAGTTAATTGAATAACTTTACCACTTATACAATTTCCATAATTATGATGTCTTACTTTGACAGCTTTTCTTACATTCCCATACCTAACTATACAGTATTTACATGTTTATAAAGGCAACCAACAGATTTTTTTGCTTTTCCCTGAAAAGTGATAATATCTCAAGTGCAGGCATCCAACCCAGTGAGCCTGCTAAACGCGGCATTTTTATGCATTTCACATGCAGCTAAGCTAGTCGTTGTGATTTCAGATGTTGTGACGGCAAACTAAAAAGTTGTCCGCCCTCACTAATGAGTAGATGACTTCTCAATCATTCACATGTTTGAGCACAAATAGAGAGTAGGCGGATAGGACCTCCATGTTTCAAGTCAGATAGCAACGGAGGTCACAATAGGTACTCTCTCAATCTCGCACAGGGTATTGAGTCGATATATACAAAAATAACGTTTTTAAGATCAAAAGGATACAAGACTATAGCTGCATAGCTTTGGCTACAAGTTCAGTCCCAAGTTGAGAGTTTTGCTATGTATTTCGTGATCTCAGATTAGATGTGTTCACTTTTTACTGGAGCTATTTTTCATCTCTTCTGATATGTCTCTCATGTAGATGGCAGGCTTCAT
>ERZ1740056.54-NODE-54-length-13861-cov-7.160945_pt1 | contig 13861 bp, 6 predicted proteins | sample MGYA00581746_ERZ1740056 | MGnify/ENA primary metagenome ERZ1740056 (study PRJEB43018, sample SAMN04849745) | marine metagenome | isolation source: floating plastic debris | place: Pacific Ocean | collected 2008-09-01 | study: EMG produced TPA metagenomics assembly of...
GCGGAATGTATAACCATCTGATTTATGCCTGAAAACTAGTTTAAAGATTACAGTCACAAGATTATCTGGTTACAAAAAGGAACTTCATTAACGAGTGAAGGGGGCGTTTGGACGATATTGTGTAGGTGCATGAAATATGGCATCAGTCTGCACTTAATAGCAAGAATAGAAGCCCCCTCACTCTCGCATAAACAGTTCCATAATGCATTTTCCGACCTTATGTCCCACACCACCGACACTGGCTTTTGTACCCAAGCATCATGTTTGGTTGGGAATGGATAGTGAACGCTGCCGAACTAGAATCTTTTCCATGTACCCGAGCTACACATAGGATATGCACGGGCCTAACTTACATGTTATGGAGAACGGAGGCATTGCGGATAAGTTGGGTCATGTTGTCAGGCATGTAGCACCTCTGTCTGAGCATTCCAGCCCATAATTGCACACCAAGAATACCAAAGATAAAGAATACAAAGAAGCATATGAGCAGCACATTTCCCAGCATAGGTAGTGTATCAAGTAACAGCATCACAAGTATACGTAAATCTGTAACAGAAATACACGCCGTACATGTAATATCAGAATTCAGAACTTCTACATAACTCATAAATTATATCAGTTCATTGCCTGGCCATCATTGATGACAGCTAAGACCCAACTTCTAGTCTCATAAATCACAAACGCTACAGTACTGATAGATTAGAATCTGCAGCCCATACCTAAAGTCATTGATCAAATTTCCAGCACACATTTCTCATTCTCAGGCCAATAAATGTTTGTGTGATCATCTGAGACCGGCCAAGGGCTTTGGGAACAACCAGAGATAACCCACAACTTATCTATGTTACAAATGGGAAGGGGAGAGAGGATTACTTTTTCAGGCATCCAGGGTAGTTAACTTGACCTATGTCCCCAGGGCTAATCTTGAAATGATTCAGTCTCAGTACGCTTGTTCGCGGTCAGCTGAGAGTCTGACAGTATACTAAAGGCCAGGTCCGCTGGGTATCAATATATGTAAATGTACATACACACTTACAATTTTAAGAATAAGAGATTTGGAACCTCTTTTCACTTGGTAACATTTAGAATGATTATGCAGGATGGAATCTAGCCGAACAGCGATTCTAGACTTTCAACTTGTTACAACAACATTCATTTGCATGCTGCACTCAATTGTAATCTGAAAATCTCCACTAAAGGAAACACAGTGGTAACTGACATTTCGCCCACATCATTTGGAATATTAAAATCCTTAATCTCCTCAACTAGTGGATAGAATGCATTTAATGTCTCTTAACGACAAAATTGAAATTTATAGACCCATGTAGAGAGAAGATCATGAGTAGGCCTGGATGTCATCATTCATCAATCGTCACGCTACAGTTACAACAGTAAAATTTCAGTCATATCCAACTATTTTCTAGAATTGTTGATTCTTTTTTTCACAGTGGTTCCCAAACAACAAGCCTAGGTGGAATTGATCCCACTTGAGCTCAATGAATAGTAGTCTAGTACAGTGGCAGCGCAGCGCTGTCCCTGAATCAATATCCTCATATTGTCAGTTTCAACAACAATAGTACCATTCAATTCTATGGTATTGATGGTACAATAGGGAATTAATAATTTAGAGAAAATCGCAGTTCACAATTATAAAACTTATTAACTATTATTTAACTAATGCTGTCGAAGCCTTTGCCTCGGCAGTCAGATAGATCCTTCAGGCAATTAGGACAGATGGAAATCTATCCAGACTGTTATAACAGACTGACTTCTAGTGTAAAAGTTCTCAAATCAAAAGTGAGGCATTGTAATATGATCTGTGAGAGTTGTTACCCTGCTTCAATTGATATGGTGAAAATTATCTTCCGGTATAATATAAATGTCGTACATATGAGAGTAAAAAGGCTGAAGCTGTTTTAACTGAAACATCGGTCAAACATATCTGAAGACAATACTTTGAAAACTTTTCGCAACCACCAATGTCTGTTGCCATTGAAGAATTCTCATTTAACTTGGTACACCTTCATGTACATAATTTAAACCTTCTAGTCTTGTTTACTTGGAAGCACATGCACTATTAGCTTTAATTAATTGCCATGACTGTCAATGGTCTTGATTCGGAATATCGGACTTGATATTCCGATTCCCCTTTTTCCAATATAAAGGCAATGCTGCATTTCAGCACAGATGCACTTTGCATATCGATGCAAAGCCATGACTTTCATGTGAGCCTTACTTGGAATTCGGTTGATCGCTCTCAAAGGACGGAGAACTCTGATGGTTCTTATTGCTGAAAGATTGATATCTCCATTCTGTAGGCCATACTCAGCAGCACTGTAGACAATAACACATAGCATGATAATCAAGTCAGAGAAAATGTGAAAAGTGGAATCACTTGTGGAAGAAGGCAGCAGCGTAGCTTCATTCTCATGCAAAGTTAGTTCATTTCTCAGAATGGATGCTAGGAAGCCAAAATTCATGCACTAAGCGGTCGCATCGGAGGGTATGGTATAGGAAAACTTTATACATCTAGAAAGTTCCATATAACAAATATAATAGAAACTTGAAAATAGGTGAGCACCGGTGAATGATATAAGAAAGGACGCACAGCCTTGTACATTCAAACCACAAGGGGATATATTGCCTGTTTTCAAGCAGTTATAAGAAAGTGGCTTATTGTGGATTGAAATGCTGATTGATAGCTGCACGGCACATAGGAATACAATAGTCTGGTAATGGAGGCAATTCCCTGTATGGCTACACAACAGAGAGGGATTCCCACTGAGCATTTTTACACCAATAGGCCGGACAAATTCAGTACACCATAAGCAGGCTCGCCTGTTTGCACATTACTGCGACTATAATAAAGAGACTCCGATAATATTGCTAGGAATTGGAAGCTGAATATCATTTATGCATTTTCAAGCACAGGAAACTTCTTGTTTGTAGTTTTGCATTGAAAATGGGACTGCTAGAACATGTGACTTTGTACCATCGTCGCAACGCAGCATACCAGCAGTCACGGAATTTCAGGTACAAGTAGCAGAATTGTAACTATGTACGTGCTTATATCTGAAGTCTCTATGACAGTAAAATCTTTCAACGGTACCAAATTCAATGCCAGGAATTGTCTTTTCTACGCAATCCAGATGATGATGATGCCAATGAAATTATTTCATTGATGAGTGCACTACTATGCAGTGCCTACATCACATGCAGTGATGTGCAAATAGACATTTCCCACCAGAGCTTCCTTTTCATTCCATTTTGACTGCTATTCCACTATGCACATAAATCCATAAACTGTCTCCAAACCATACAAACAATGCAAAAATCAGAGCTGATGGTTTGGGGTCTCAGACAGCTGTTCATGAATTTCTAAAAACTTCATTCACATGAGTATAAGGCTGGTAAAGCTGTTAGGAGGACTGAAATGGTAGTATGAAAAATACTGTAGCTATAGCATTTCACAATGGCTTTTCCAAAAGGTGGTTAGCCACATGTAACCCTGAGAATTAGCAAACCATAAATCAGCAGCAGTGGGTTGTGATTTATTTGCCTCCATACTCGTTATATCAGATCAGCTCTAGGCAACAGGAGCAGGTAAGTAAATAACTTTGATGCGAGTAGGCATACGCAAGGGAAAGGTACGTATCATCGGCCAATTTCTTTATGGGTTAATTCTCATGGTTACAGTTACTGAACACACTTTTTGGTGTTGAATGAGAAAACACAAAGCTATTCTTACGCTGCAACAATCAGGTCGGCAGTTCTGGAATACAAAGACCGTACAAGCACATATAAAAAGCCTGTGGTAACAGCCAAATCACCATCACTTACAATACGGACATGACAGCAAAACTCATAGCTGCCATGGACAATGTGGAGATTATTTTGGGCCATTTCAGCGCACGTCAAAAACTATATCAGTCATCCAGTCGGAACAAAATCAAAATGTACAAAGCAAAGCATTAAAATACAAACAATATGTTAAGATTCAATTACTATCCTTTATAGACAAGGTATTGATTGCTGACAACACTTTTCTATACTGGCTACTGTGAGGTGGGATGAACCACGGTCCAGTTTGAAGGTATCGGTTTTTGCTAAATCTGCCAATTCTAAGCGTTTTAAACATGCAAAGTCAAGTGGGATTTGTGTGTTGACCACGCAGAGGAGCCTCTTGACATCAATTTTCCACAACACAGCGGGTAATTAACGTTGAGGCAAATTCAGCTTTTTACAAACAATTGTCATCACTTATTGATGTAGCAGCAAAAACCAAGGTTATCAATCAAATGGTCATTAATAATGATAGCTAAGTTTTCTAATGGAATCAGTCTGCAGTTGTTTAATAAGAATGGCCTCTACCGATGGCAAAACTGGTGTTTCAAAAACCAATCAAACCACTGTACTCAACAAAGAAGAAAAAGAAGACAGTGTTATCCTAAAAGTGATATGTCATCTTATAGTCATAGACCACTGTCACAGATCTCTGTCACAGATCTATGCATATGTAATGCAATGCTTACAGCATGAATTATTTTGCAGGATCATATATTGTGAATAATTACCCAGCTATGATGATGAACATATCGAGTCTGTTCCATGTCTCAGCCAGGTATCCTTTCTTGCCCAGAAATCCCATGGCGATAACTTTGATGAGCATCTCCATGACAAAAAATCCATAGACGACGTGATCCAAAACAGCAAGCACCCTGCATCTGGTGTCTGTGCAACCTTTAGCATCATTGCAAGGCTGGTACATTCCCAGAGTCAAACAGTTGAGCAAGATTACAAATATCACCAACCTCTCAAACCATGTGTATAAGTGAGTTAAGGAACAGCAAGAGGAAATCATTGACCATGTATATAGAACACATAAGGTAACATGGTAAGACATGAAATATTAACACACAAGGCAGCCAGTGTCCGACATGACCGATTTATGGCAATCCATTTATCATCTCTAGTAAAGAAGATCAAGTTATGGGTTTTAGCTCACCCTAAATTCCATTTGAGGCATTGACCGTAAAAAGCAATTAAACTGTAAACTGGCCATACTCAAATATTTAATTTAAACTCCAAAAGACTTCCATGAGATATATCATCTCATAAAATTCCATGAACGACATCCTGTTGCCACAACCACAGACAACCCATAAAACTTGGACCAGTGATTAGTATTCCAAGTAAATGCCCTATATATCACCAACAACTTACTATGATATAGTTGCCTGGGCCAGATCTAAGTGAGTGAGAAAACATGGCCATTTAGCCTTCGTTAACCAAGGGCTGAATTTCCCACAATAACAATTCTGTTTTGGAAATTCACAAAATATGATATATGTAAGTAAAGGATATGGTGAGGTGATGAGATGGAGACATATAAGCCTGAGCTTATGGGTCTGAGGTAGACATCTGAACACAGTTTTCTCAAATCCAGGGAAGGGAACTTCTGCGGTTGGCAGTTCTTCGTGGAGATCGTCAGCTTCATCATCAGAAGAGCTGGCAGAGGAATCAGAGTCGACATCCGAACCTGCCAGCTCACCATCGCCTCTCTCCTCATCTCTCATCCAGTCTGTCTCATCCTCAGTCTCCAATCTCACTACCTGTCTCTGTGACTCTGATAAATCTACTCCAGATGTCTGCTCCGTAGCTCCATCATCTGCAGGTCTGGTGGTGTCAGCACCTACATGTTCACCACCTCCACTCTCCACATCATCATGAGCAGGTGGAGCCGCTGCTGCAGCTGCTATGGTATCTGGGTGTATGGTTATCTCAGGCTCAGGATGATCTGTCTTCAGATCTAGCATACCTCCTCATAGATAAGAGTTAGAGATGTAATCCCCTGAGTGTATCTCCTGGTGCAGCAACATCCACGCCTCGTACTGCCCGTCGTCCTCTCATGAATGATTCAATTTTGTTCTATCTAAGAAATATGCAAAATAATATTCTATTATGCAGCGGTTCAAACATTATCTAAAATCGTTTCAAAACTGTAGGAGTAAATAGCAGCCAATTTACGTTATAAGGAGGCCCACCCCCAACACGACTCAAGATGAGTAGTTGTTCTGTCAGCAAGTCACAGAAAAGTAGCTCTCTCCAAAAAAATTATCAAATGCATCGCACTATTTTTAGCTCTAAGCCCTTGAAACAAAAATACACTTTGATCCAGTGATGTTTTTGATTAAATAACGCTCTGGTTCAACAACTATATCTGTTAAAAACAAGTATTTTAATAATCTAATTTTCAAGACGCTGATTTTTGGACCCAATAAGTGCACCATGAGAAGAAATTAGTTCTAATCTTGGTGGGTGCTCCTAGTCTGATCTAAATTATACCAGGTTCGCACAGACTCAACAATCCCATCCTCTATATATTGTAGGATATGTACTTGTATTTAATGGTAAATGATTCCATGTTCCAAAGAAATTGATACCAATGTGTGAAAAGTACACAAACATGATACAATATAGGGTACACCTGACAACAGATGACATGTGGCGGTGTTTGTGTACTACAATCTAGTTGCACGTTTTTGGAGCGTTAGGTTGTATCAGGATATCAAAGACTTGAAATCCTTGGTTGTATGATCACTTTATTTTGAAGGTTGCAGAGCGCACACCGTTGAAAGGAAATATTTCTGGGGCAAAGTGGTAGGACTGCAGATTACAGTATTCGCAAGTTCCTAGCCCTGACTGTTACGACAGCCCAACAGACCTTGAATCAAGCTTTGTGTAAAAAGTGCTAGAATCAGCAGCATGACATCTTGTAGATCATAAGAAGAAACAATTTGACATTAGAACATATGAGAGAAATCAGACTTAAAGGCAGTCCTGCAAATCAACATAAAACCTAAATCTCTGACAATTACTAAGTGGAATATCGATATGATATCTTCTTGCCTGACAATACCATTTCAGTGAGTTTCCCATCCTGAAATAGAATTAACAATGCCTACTGCGCTTGCCCACCACGCTGCCTTTTTTCAGACTACTTTATTATCCTCTTCCTAATTTACATGGGAAATGTGAAATTCTGCCTTTACCAAAAATTTATGCGGTACAATCCTCAATACGGTATGAAAGTTATTGCTAAAGTGAAGCTGTACCTTTGTAGGTGATACTGAGAAGGCAATCAAAGGTAATAAACATACAAGGTGTCACCTGTACATGGCTTTTCATGGCTGAAATACAGTTATCCTAGTGAAAAAACAGCAAACTTGGTAAGGAGATCAGGCAAAAACTAGACCAATTTCGATTTATTGTTTGCTGGCCGATACAATCCTAATATACATGTATCCTCATTTTCAGTTCCTTACAAGATTTTTTAATAAAATGATCTCTACATTAGCGGGACAGCCCCAAACTTGGAAGGAGCATGATAGCAATTCAATTTATACAAGACTTCAAACATGGTGTTAACAGTGGAATGAGGAACCACTCAGGAACGACAGCGATACTATTGAAATTAGCCCAAGTCAAGTATAATACACCATCAATTTGTATACAAAAATGTTTCAATACCAACTGACATGCACCTAGCATAATGAAGGTATTGATTGTCTCTCACCTAATATATGATAGCAGCGGTGGAGCAGCAATTATTGATGAATAGTTATAAAATCCATATCCAAGCTAAAACCTGCTTAGATATCACAGCCAGGAAAGCAAGTTGAGCAGCAATAATAAATGAAGCACCCCACAAAGAACTAACCAACTTTCCCACAATCCAAACAGCAACATACCAGTAGTGCTAGTCCCTACACCATAATCATACTGGTATTCCAAAGAAGTTTTGCCAGTGTCAGAGTTGATAAAAAACTTGGGACTGTTTTACAACAGCATTAGTGTGGAAAATTCACCCTACCTATCTTCCATGAAAAAAAGTCAAACATTCTCCTGGATATGGCTAATGTATGAAACAACGCAGATAAACCAAAACTCATAATCGAGGCAGTGACTGATCCATCACGATTGAAAATCACCCATACAGACAGACATAGTATATCCTCCCTCAATTTGTAGACAAAACTAGCTGAAAATTTCACTCAACCCAGGAACACTTGCATTATTTACAAATCACAAAATGGCAACACCTGCAGCGAAGAACGGTTTTGATGTGAGTGCTGGTAATCCCATTAGAATAGTTATTCAGGCAAATGTTCACAGCAGTAAGATAATGCTGCCTTTTATCTGAGGCCTTCACACCTTACACCAGAATAAATAATATCGGCCAAGCATGCATAATAACAAGCAAGCAATAACAAAAAAGTTTTAAAGGTAGGAAAAAAACAGGCCTCAACATGATGTACAGCTTACTTCAATAATGTTTGTATATCAAGAAACATGTAAAACAGAAAAAAAAGAACAGACAATCCATCAATGATGTTCACTCTTGTAAATAAGATTTACAGAAACAGGTGAAATAATTTTTCAGATTGCGGCAGCTGCTATTTTGACATGACAACCACCAAAAAATCACTGTGATGACAATGAACGTTGAACGATGTCATTAACTGTAAAAAACAGCATATTCAATGCGCCGCTGATAAGTATTGCTTGAATTTATGCTGAATTGTCCTACAAACTAGTCAAGTTAGTAAAATGGCAATGTTTCATCAATTTCAGTACATGTCAGTTAAAATTGGGCCAGTTATCTGCACTACAAACGTGGTCTCTTGTACAACACTGTATTACAGCTTGTTTACATTGAGTCTCACCTAGGGCTTTTAGATCAATGAAGAGTCAACAACATATTACTACAAGCTCAAAGGAATACAACCTCAGTAGAATATTATAACTATGGCAGCAGACAACAACAACACCAGCAACAATATGAAGTGACAAAAATACACTTGCCTCGAAGGTAGATGACCAGTCATTTTTATCGCAGTAGTTTCTTTAAAAGCCTTTGATGTTTCAAATGCATACCAATACGACATAACCAATGTGATTGATGGCCTGAGTTAGAGAATTTGCAAAGGAAGACAAAGTTTATGGTGCCAATAAATCTCAGTGGCATGCCAAACTTTCTCGAGACATTTTGCACATTTTCATAATTCAAATGCCAGATCTCTGGCAGCTTGCACAAGCTAAAGGTACTGTACCTAGTACCATGGTCATCGGTAGATACCGGTATATGAGATGTTTGAACCTATTGAAACTGGGGATTTGAGTAATGAGCAACCTAGACATGCTTATTTGATTATACATTACTTACAACAATACCATTGTCTGCTAATTATGAATTATCCAATTTTCTTGAAGATGGCTTTGAGTTTGATCTGAAGCAATCAAACCATATACGGTATCAGCAGCACCCTTTGCAGACAATCATGCATTTTCTTATAATTGCACTTCATATTTCAGGCTTCAGCATCTCCAAAGCTACATTTTACTGGTATTTATACAAAATGTTGTATTAATTATTATCAATAAACCGGATCGCCTTTCTTTGCCCAGCAGTGTTCATGAGCAGAGAGCTCGAGTTTTTTCTGTACTGTTACATACCTCAGTTTCGGTCTCTATTTATTTAAATCACTTACAGCAGTAACCTGGGTCTGGTCTGGTTATATGTAGCTCGCCGCTAAACCCTATGTAACAAAGGTCAGAACAACAAGCCGGTTTGAGGTATAGGTCTTCAACCCAATTGAAAACCAACAGCTATTGCTCAGTAAATGAGAGATGAAACCAGCTACTTAGCAGTCCAAACCTTCATTTCAATCCTTGACCGTACTAACAGTGGCTAAAGATTTTAAATCTGAATATCTGCCCGATACTAGGGTACAACAAAGGCTGAAGTTGTAAATGATTTACTTTCTGAATGCACCAGCATTACTTTCCAGTTATTCATGATGGCATTCGTCAATAAGAGTGAGACTGGGCCTTATTACAAAAAAAATTGAGAAGCAACCCTGATCAGTGACCTGGTGCAACAGGAAGACGTTGTTTGCGCCTTTTAGATAAAACAAGCATGAAAGGATAAGTATTATTATTATATCAGGTGTCCTTCACAATAAAGGGCAGGAAAAGAGGAAACAAACCACACAGGAACTTGTACATAGGGCACATAGCATAGATAGACAAGGTGATAACAAGTGAGAATCTGGAATGAAAATAACCTGATCTGTTAACAAGGAGAACTGGAATTATCAAAAAACCAGTATACAAGAACAGCAAATCAACCTCCCATGTCCAATACTAGCACATGGAATAATATTGCAGCGCCTGAAAAAAGAATGGACTACTGAAATTTTTCACTCAAACTGTTTTTTTGAAATTCTACCCGAATAATCACTAAGCAATTTTCTAAGTGATTGCGGTCAATTGTAGCTATCTCTTTTATTGTCTTTGCAACCACACAGCTTTACACCCAAACAACTAAAATTTCCAAAACCTCAAGAATTTTTACCAACTGAAATTAAAACATTTACCTTATTCACATAATGCAGGATGAACGGAGTGGGGGGTGGGCATTAACAAACTTTTAAAATCTTTAGCTACCAATATCAATGTGAATCTAAAAAATTAAGCAGTCGGACAGTTCGTTTATGCCATTTAGGAAGCTCTGAATTGGCTAAAATTTGTCAATTGCAACACCTTCAGCTAAAAATATGGTAGATCAGCTAAAACTTTAGTAGATTACAATCACATATATAAAAGCTTAAGCTGACCACATATCAAAACAAATATAAGATATGCAAATTTATGAACTAATTCACTTTCAGTGTCCTGTGAGGACTCCAATCTAGTACAGCAAGAAGTCCATTGCAACATCATTCTGCTCTAATTTGTGGAGCCTATCACTTCACTGTTGTTGGTTTCCAAATTCCACTTTTAATCATATTGTTCTAAAAATGTGATCGTGGTTTGAGCAAAATCGCGTTTGCAACCAATTAAATGTGTTGCAAGTCAAACATTAACACAAATTTATAAAGTTTCTACCAATCCCAACACAGACACATTTTCACAATATAATTGTACATACATACCACGATTATCGCTAGACTTGGTCAAAATTTTATCCTTAATGTATTGCAATGAAGATGGTAATCCGCGTATAGCGCCCTACACCAGGTTGGTAAAAGACTAATTCTTGATAACTGATCCCAATGAGAATTTAGTTCGGTTTGTTTTCCCCCTGTGTCCGTGTGCGCTTGGCCTAATACTCTATAAGTAATGAGCCTCTCATCTCCAATCAAGATGTATACATTATAAACGAGCCTTTGCACTATGTCAGTATGCTTGATCATGTGACCAATAACATTAACCTTTAATGACACATCACCACAAAACAAACAGTGTGTAGACAACTCATAAAATATGCTTAATCTTGTTTTGTAGGAAATCTTTTCATGCCCTTAGGAAATAAACAAATACCAGATTTGATCTCTGTGCCTCCCATGAACCCAAATCAAGTATCAACAAATAATAATTATTATGTTTGTTCCGGTACATTTTTTTTATGAATGTATGTAATGCAGACCAATAATATGCAGATAATAAATTTGATCTAATTGGTATCGTTACCATAGACAAAATCTATGATCGTTACACTGGAATGCATGCGCAGCATGACCCAGCAGCACGCATAGTACAAATTCAAGCAACACAAGAAAAGTTAAACAGGAAAGGAAAAACTGGTTTCAGTGGCACATTTTCATCTTTGTTGAAGGGGTGGCTCCACAAGGCCGGGGGACCAAGGGCAACAAAAGCTGAAGAATTTTTGTGATTTACATACCCTAAAATTGGCCAAAACAGTGAAAATATGCCTATAATTGCATTATCACATGGCTAAAATGATGTTTCAAAATTTATTATCAAATCCCAAAAATGGTTTCTTCATCTGAGTTGTTTTCACAATTATTTCATACCAATGTATTTTTTCAGCTTCAGCATATATATGTTATGTACATTTGTTCTTCAGATTGATTATTGCGGAGAAACATTGCGCCGCCTTGAATATTCTTTCAACCTTGCTCCAAATCTTCCAACTGGTAAAACTTCGTACAAAATGAGCAAGTAATCAACATGGAAATATACAACCATGGACAAGAAAGTTGCCATTGATGGGATTATGATTAAATCAATTAGTATTAATATAAAACACTCATTACCTTGAAGTCTACATGCACAATAAATTACCGTAACCAAATTAAAATGAAGCGCCATAATCTGCACAAGTAAATTGCTCTGCTTGCAGGGGCCAACAAAATCAGCAATGCCTCAACATTAACACTAGTGTGTCAAGAAGAATCATCAGTAATTTTAATTTGAATTTGGTATACTGTGTATAGTGAGCCAGTGGTTGGAAATTCAATGAACTTTGTTCAACAGCGCATGCCATTAACTAGTAGGGGTCCCATCCCACAATTATGATGTACGTATTTGTTAGTCAAAGGTAAAATTCATGAAGTAAGATAATTGCTGTTAGTAAGATGACACAGGTCTCAACCGCTGACTATATCAAAAGCATGAGAGAAAAACCGATGAAGCTTTGCAAAACAAAAAATTAGTAAAAATGCCCCTACCACACCACATAAAAATTAGTAAAGACGTTTAATCACACACTACATGCAGGGCTGGCTCCAGCCGGGGTGGAGAGTCCCCAAGAAAATGATTTTAAACTATCTTTCATAACCCATAAAAGAACATTGTTTCGCCCCAAAGTCCTCGCCAAGAAGTCTAGTTCAGTAGTTCTGGAGATAGGCCTGACTACATGTATAATTCCAATAATCAGGTTTGAATTCTGGCGTTTTAACTTATAAGATAATCATACCAAATAGTAAAACAGTGGATAATTTCGTTGGCTGCCTGTCAACAAGATGATTATAATTATGATAGGCAGTGGTGATAAAGTGTATAATATTTTTCACAAGACAAATCGGGTACTTATTGTAAACTTGGAATTGAATCGATGGTGCTGAAAAATCACTGTGGATTAGGTAGCTGAAAACCATAGCATTTTGCTAGGTAAGTGAGTGCTGTTTAACTATCAAGTAGCAATGACATGGTGTAGTTTGGAGAGAATAGTTGTGAGCAAAATAAGAGCACACAATCATGATAGTATACAATACTCCCTCGTCTGCTATTGTCTCATAAGAAAGTGTTACACATAGGACTATGGTGGGGACGAGGATTTAGCATGAGACTTTACTTCTTGCTAGAACAAAACAGGCAGTCAATCGATCTTCGCGTGGGGCCAGGACATTCCAGCGACTTTCAGAGTATCATCGGAATGAATTTTTTGTCCCAAAAACCCATCCTAGCCTGGCCTCAAATCCAAAACGCAGCTCTCAACCACAAACTGACGATCACAAACTACTACAGGGAGGGATCCATTTGAGGCAAATTGTCTGGTTCTCCAAAGAGTGGGGTTTACAAGCATGTAATCAACGAACTTACGTAATTAATGACAACATACTGTACTTGCAAACACCAGCAGCCCATGGTTGAGCGCATCATGATTGACTAAAAAATGCTACTTGAACTTTCACTTATTAAAATTATATTATAACAGAAAGAGCGTAGATAAAACTAAACTATACGGCTTTTAGCATAACTTAATCAAAGGACTTAGGCATTAAGGCTTCACCGAACCAAATACTTTAGTTAAAACTTGGGTGTTGTGAACCAGACAAGTACTCCAACACTCAAACACCCTCAAAAATACATGTTTGTTTGGAATGGAGATTGATTGAGAATGGACACTCACTCTGGTAAGTTCATTCACTCACTCTTTTCTTTGTATTTTGCCATTACAGGCGAGCTTGGCAAAGTGAAGTCACTGGAATGTCACTGTGACACACCTCTCTGGGCATTGATTCTCAGACTCTGACAGAACCCCTATTCTAGC
>ERZ1740056.55-NODE-55-length-13850-cov-7.001957_pt1 | contig 13850 bp, 6 predicted proteins | sample MGYA00581746_ERZ1740056 | MGnify/ENA primary metagenome ERZ1740056 (study PRJEB43018, sample SAMN04849745) | marine metagenome | isolation source: floating plastic debris | place: Pacific Ocean | collected 2008-09-01 | study: EMG produced TPA metagenomics assembly of...
TAACCTGAGCAAAGATTTTGTAGCATTTGAGGTTATTTGACCCAGCATGTATAGTGTTTATAATATTTTATGTGCTACCTCCCTTCCACCCTCTGCACCCAATATTGGTAAAGTAGATGTGTGAACAATGCTTTAGATACAAAATGCCTCCAACCCATAGGTATGTTACAACATTGCTTTAGCCCTAATAACATGTCGCTTTTATGTATTAACATTATGTGTGTGCCTTGAGGGAAGCCAAAAACCTTAGCCACATCTCAGGATTACCTGACGTAAACACAGTATTTTCAGGGGACAATTCTTAGTAGGTATTTGGCAAAGCAGTAACCCAAAATCCACCCAATTTAGTTTTTGACATTTGAAAAATTGAAAAAAATTTCAACTGTTTGAAGTTTCACAACTATTACAGGTTAGTGATAATTAACCTTCGTGCACCGTAAGTCATACCTCAAATTAAAAATGGAAAATCAAATAGCGGTGCAACCGGTGAGAAAAATTTGCAGACATCAAATTCGCACCTATGGAAAATAGCTGTATCACAATGACATCCTGACATTCCTCCATGCAGTCACTTCAAGTTTTTTTCATCTGAATCTATATCATTGCGCACATGCAGCGCTCCAATGGCTTTAATACTAGATCTCTAAGGTTTATATGAATACTTACAGATATATTGACTATACTAGTGTACGTGGTTAAGTTCTCATATTTATTGTTTTTACCAATGACAGAATACAGTAGTGATGAGAGTGATGCAGGACTACACAGACCGAGAGGATTATCTACAATCGAAGAGATGCCAACTACTGTAACACCTGCCAAATCTGACCCTCCTATCGACAGAACATACGAGTCTGGACTCGACCTCATATCAACCAGGTTTGTGTGTGCTTGTTTGCTCGGGCTTGTGACACTCATGTTGTCTACCCAAAAGGGTGGCCTGTAGTCATTTTTTACCATTGTGTTTCCTCTAAATTAGGGTAGGTTTTTTGCTTTTTACAATGTCCCTGACTTGTGTAGGGACAGTGGTGCACAGCAGATGGCCAAATGTGCAGCTGAACTCGGGACAACCAAAGTAATAGTACACGAAGGGCATTGTTGTAAGAATTATTTCCTCCTGTACAGAGTGAAGATAATTCCTAGTAATGATAAGTATCATATTTCACTTTTCTGCCAGACGTAATTTGATTATTGTGAATAAAAACACATGGAAAAGTGGATGGAAGAGAAGGAAATTCTGATTTACCATATCAACACCTTTGTGTACGATTTCTCTGTCACAAAATATGGACGAGTATGTGTCGGTGTGGTCATGTGCTTGAAATGGCAAGATTTGAGCGGATTGAAATGTCGTCAACAACCATCCATGTGACAGACAAACGTGGTCATACATGTAATGTAGATTAATTAATTATATAAGTTTTATTGAATTTTTTATTTATGCTGTTGTACAGATCAGAAGAAGAGGAGATGCTTGTGGAGCCCTCCAGTCCAGCGTTTGAGAGATCTCAGTCAGATCAGGACCTAACACGACTATCGAGTACCTCTCTGGATAAAGTCAGACACCATTCCTCACCAGACTGTATCAACTCCGATCACTCAGGTAAGGTGGCATATCTAATTATAGTACTATGGGCTTGCTATGCAATGTACTCCAAGTCCAAACATGATTCTAAAATTAAAATCGAAATCATAGTTAATAGTGATGAAGCAATGGGAAACTAAATCATAGCTTTTTTTGGTGTCTAAGCCTGATTCAGCATACAAGTACAGTTGCTTTGTGTGTGAAAAACAATTAAGAGTAACAAATGAGGCCAATTTCTGCCCAAATTTCAATGTTGCAAAGTTGCAAATATGTGACCATGATTGATCTCTGTTTTGATCTAAAGTGCCACCATGGTCATCAAATCTATTTTGTTGCCGTCTAATATCCAACACATTACATATTAGATGGTTTTCTCAGTGGAAATTCTACACTCATTTTCAGTTTTTGTTTTCATAGTACATCTACATTGTATCCCCGGATACTTTTCAATCATTCACCAATGTTTCTCCAAATAATCGCTTGCTGCAATTTGTTGAATTCTATGCATTTGAATTGATACGTACTGGTGAAACCAAGTATCCTTATTATATTATTATCATCATGTCAGGAACGTGAACAGCTCTGTAATGATTAAATTTTCAGAGGATGAGGGTGATGATGATGATCCTGATGGAGGTAATTGGATGTGTTGTCATGTTGTAGTTGTGCAGACTTTGTTTCTCTTATTGTCACCTTGATTTTGGAGAGTGATTGGCGTAATTACATCCTTAAATTTGCAGGAACGGTTGATTGTTTTATTGACTTTTATTCAATCATGACTCTGTTCAGAACTAGTTAAATTTCTCATCCCGTTTGCAAAGTATGCTTTCCCTATAGATGACATGCTTCACTGTTGATACGAGTGCCTCCAGTCTTCTATGCATACTGGATTGATGAGGAAGGATAATTATAGCATTTTCTCTATACCAAATCAACTAATTTTTGATCGCTTTAACCTTTAGGTGCCGGTGCCTGTTTGGTTATTACTGATCAAACTCCTGCACTCTCGTATGACAACCAAGGCTTCTCTGGTGATGGGCTCTTAGAGCAGACACCTGTTGTTGAAGATGATGTGATAGTACCAGAAAATGTATCAGATGTGCAAGGTGCATGCATAGGCAAACTACCCTCTCATAAAGGCTCCTATGATGTTACGACTCCCCGCTCGGCTGATACTTATCTCTCATTTGATAACCTGTCCAGGCCTCCTTCAATCTATTATCGGGACTCACAAATAGATGATCTTGATGATGACATACCAGATTTTGTTCCCGTTGAGGATAAACTAGTTGATCCAACAATTGATGACCGCTCATCTGGCATACCTTCTAGTTTAGGTACAGACATTATCTCTCCTATGGCACAAAAGAGCTTGCCAGGAGACCATGATTCAGGTATCAAGGATGAGCATGATGGTATGGGAGATGAAACAACTAAGCCAGAAGAGCAGCCAGACTTGATTGAATCAGTTAAAATGACAGCTGACCTCGATCTTGATAATGTGAGTTTTGGCGATAATGTTGACATGCGAGAAACACAAGAAAGCAGTGATCCGATTAACCAAAATACAAGAGAAGATTTAATGGGTGATCATCCTTTTCCAGAAGACTACAACCGCTCTGACAGACCTAAACTGAGAGATTTTGATGCTGAGATACCAGATATTCTCATGTCAAGTGGAGATGGGGCGAGTGATGAGCACAAAGTGCCAGAAAGTGGACATGACGACCACTTCTACCCTGAAGAGAAGTTTGCTGGCGAAGGTTGTGTTCAGTCAAGTTCACCAGCTGATGATCACATAAAGACCATCGGTAATCAAGAAAGTGAAGACTCTGGAGCTCCCAGTATACAGGCAGCCAATCAACCTGATTCAGAACCTGCTGTAGGTGAAACTGATGACTATGAGGCTGATGAGTCAATGCTGTCTACCACCAGCCAGGATGAGGAGTCTGGACACATAGAAAGACCAAAACTAAGGGATCTTGATGCTGAACTTGGGAACCTAGTTTCACTTGGATTAGAGGGAAGACAATCCGAGATGCTTTCATTGTCTGGTAATGAAGCTGATGAGGAAGAGCTCCATGAAGATGAGAAGTCTCCTGGAAATGATGAAACTCATGCTATTGGATCCATGCCTTCTCATACGAGAGACTCTGCGCTGCAAAGATCAACATCTGAAGCTAATGCTTATTCTGCTGACGATGAAGATAGTGTATTTGACATTGCAGACCCTGCAAAACTGACACTAGAACAGAGGAACTCTCAATCCATGGATGAAAGCCATCAGGACTGTTACAATGATGACTTTGAGAGGTTTTGTCGTGAGGAATCTATTGCAGAGAAAGAGAGGAGAGCTAGGTTCTCAGAGGACAGCTCTCAAGTTTCATTCTGGCTGCAGGGAGGAAAGGTTGCCGCTGATGAAAAGCAGAGTGATGCACCAATGGATGTCACTGCACATGCAGATGAAGCTAATATGAGTACAAGTGATCCACTGTTGAAACTTGAGTCATACACACCAGATGCATTGACTCCGGAGCAGGAGGATCTTGCTGATCAAGCTCGGGATGTTGATAAGTTGGAGAAATTTGCCAAATCACTTGTTGAAGATGCTGTCGCAACCGCCACTTCGTCTGCTGAGGCAAGAGACCAAGATGAGACCACAACAGATGAGAAGCCTAGTTTTCCTGAACCAGATTCAAGGGAAATGAGTGAAGGAGAAATGGAAGATGATGACTCCAATGCTTCTCCCAAGACAAGTTTCACCAACAAAACACAAAATATTGGAACCAGTTCTCCCAGAACAGATGAAAAGCAGTGCATGTCGGGTGATTTTTGTGACAGTCAAACTTTGTGTATCGAAACTCTAAAGCAAGAGGAGACAGAAATGAATGAAACACAGTTCAGCTCCCCAAAACCAGAAGCGGAACAATCTAGTCCTGAATCAATGCTAGAAAAAGATGAGAGTCATCAGTCACTTGGCACAGATTCTGATGTGACTGAAAAACAGGGTGGTTCTTCATCTGCTAGCCGAGCAATGACTGACAGCGGAACTTCCTATGACTTTAGTTCGGCGGAGGACTTAAAAGAAGGTGCAGCTATTCAAAGACAAGAAAGCAATGAAAAGGATGTTGATGGGTCCGGTGTGCTGCACGGAGTTACCTCGGATTCTACCAGTCATGAGAACAGGCCTCCATTTGATAAAGATCACTCAAGACCATCATTTGGCGGTTTGTCCATGATCTCTTCTGAAGGTGAAAGACGACTTAGTTTTTCAGACATTGAAAGTGAGTCAGAGGCTGATGTCACATTAACTGATGATCAAATCCAGACTATAGATAATCCTGAAATGCAAGAGAGTCTTGCGAGTAGTACTGATGCAAGCTTGGTTGGTGGCACTTATGTTCTAGAGAGCGGAGCTTTTACTGAGCTCCGTGGACTTTCATTACAACCAACTCTGTCAAATGATAGTAGTGTTCCGGCAAGGTCAACAAGCATTTCAGATGAAGTGTTCACAGATAACTCTCATGAGAGGAGTTGCAGCCCTTCAGATATGCCATTGGTGCCAGGTGGGGGAAATACAATAGATGATAGTGCACCTTCTGATGTGTTTGTAGGCTCAGATGCTGCAGATGAGAGAGAGCCTTCACATTCCATCGATGCCAATCAGTCAGATTCAGGCGAGCCTACAATGCTCACAGAAAATGACACCTCTGCAACCCCGCCATCTGACCATTCACCCTCAAGTACAACTGGAAGTATCGAGCCAATCAGTGTACCTGCAGATATGGACCCGCTTGCAAGTATAATTGATTTTGGCCAGGGCCATATGACGCAGAGCAGGTCAGATCCTGGAAATGAAAAACAGGATGATAGGCTCACTAGCCCTACAGTCACCTCTGGTGAGCTAGATGAATCCTCTTCGCAAGCTCAACACCGAGCTGAAACCGGATCAAGTGGACTCTCCATTGCTGACATTGATATAAGCCGACAGGCACCATCTGATGATGATAATAGAAGGAGCTCCATAGTGAGGTTCAGTAATGATGTTAATGTAACCATTCAGGATGATAATGGTGTTGTGCTATCTGAGAACATTGTTGAACCACTGCATGATGAGGAGATTGGAACTCCGGATGGAAATCTCTTGACTGATGAACATGAAAGGGAAAACTTGGAAGAAGACAATCAGGGATATCTACCAGAGAGCGCAAGTTTTGAAGAGAGCACTGACTTCACCTCTGGTCAAGCCCTCAGCGATGAGGAAAGTGATGCTTTAGCTGCATCCATTGTGGCACAGGCAATCCAAGACTCAGTCAAGCTGTATAGACAGGAATTGAGCCCACCCCCTGATGTAAGTCAGTCTGGATCAAACAACAGCATATATGACAATCTTACAACTGAAGAGTCCCCTGAAATAGAAGGAATGGAATTCATTGTGAATGATGATGAGGATGAGTTCAGTCTTTTTCAAAATCGCCAGTTGTCAGCTGTAGAGGAATTGTCCGAAAGTGAGGGGTCTATTGGTTCAGGGTTGGATGTCAAGACAGGGTTTGTTGACTCTGTCCTTGAGCAAATTTCTCCTGCAGACTCTGTTGAAGATAACGCTGCTAAAGATGATGACATTAAACCTGCAGCACAGAGTACAGACATCACAGAATCATTTGAAGACAACAGCCAGGAAGACGATCTTGACATATCTAGTGTGGATAGCGTGAACACAGTGGTTCATCCTGATGGTAGCGAGGTTCCTGAGGAAGATCGTTTGAATGAGATTGCCTCAATGACCTCATCAATCACTTCCGATGTCCCTATTGGGCCAGATCTAGGACTCGCACCTCTCATCGGGATTCAGTCATATGACAGCTCCAAGCCAGAACCGTCAACACCCCCTGCACGCTCTGAGGTTAGCACTCCTAACTCAGATATTGGTGTCATTCAGAAATTTCCGAGGCTTCATGAGCCCGACACAGTCTCTGTTTCTTCATCTCTTGCAGAGTTTGAGCATTTGGAAAAATCTGTAACTAAAGACTCCCCTCGCTCATCAATGTACATGGAAAAGGTACTTGAACGAAGTGATAGAGAATCTGTCAGCTCCTCAGTTCTCGAGTTTGAATCAATGGAAAGTGAGGTTGTGGCTGATCAACCTGACGTCTTACCAAGCCCAATGCATGTACCAAATGAAAAGACCAACTCTACAAACTCTCTCTGTGAATTTGAGACACTAGAAGAGGATGTTGAAAGTGAAGAAATGAAGCGTGAGGCAGAAAAGGTTATTGCTGAAATCTCAGCCGTGATGAGTGGGTCAACATCTGATGAAATCAAAATTGGACCTGAGGACTCTCTTCTTGTCAACCTTGAAGGAATGGATGAGATCAATCAAGGCCACTTCGATGTCGCTCATAGGTCAGATACTATCAAGCTGACCTCTCCCGTCAGAGAGTTCTCACCAAGTTACGTCGGAGATGAGCAAACGTATTCAGAATCTCATGTTGCAGAAACAACAGGTGTTAGTCTCTCTGAAGAGTTGGCATTTTGTGAAACCGTTGATGAAAGGCGAGACAGTGTGGTCAGCACTAGTCATGAATCTGTGGAAGGTGGTGCTATGGATGAAGGTGATGATACATCAACGGCCGCTGATGCCATCCAGTCAATTATTGATGAAGCAGCTGCAAACTTTGAACAAATGAGATCAGAAATGAGCGACTCGGTCATCCTCGGCAACCTTGATTCTCAACTTGCCTGTGGTGATAGCCCGATTCGGCCGGAGAAGTCCAAATGCATTGTTATGGCTGAACCTCCTTTGCCAGCTGATGATAGTGAACCAACAATTACCCTTTCAACCAGCACTGATTTGCTGTCTGAATCTCACTCTCCAAATGTAATGACAAAATCTGTTGACAGTTTGACAGAAGATAAAACAGATTTGCGACCCCAGATGACAGATTCCACTGATTCATTGAAAGATGAACCAGAGACAGTAATGAAAACCTCCACTGATTCTCTGCGAGATGATGCTGGTGATATAATGGAAGCATCTACAGATTCTCTGCAAACTGATAAGCAACCATTCGGAGTTATGACAAAGTCTGCGGATTCCATTGGTGGTGACCAACCAAATATGATGGTAAAATCACTAGACTCCTTGAGCAGTGAAGTTATTCACCAACCTTACCTCCAAGAATCCCCTGTTAATGCAATGTCTGACTCAGTCTATCAGGAAATGGTTAGTTCCAGTGGTTCATCTCCACCAGAAGGAGTCATGATGTGCTCTACGGATTCTCTTGGGAAGGGTCTTACTTCTGAAGAACCTGCTGCCCTGATTCAATCGACAGACTCTTTGGGAACTCCCGTGCAGACTGATCCTGCCGCCATGAGCAAATCTACTGACTCTCTGGGAACACCAACTGCTTCTAACCCTGTGGTTATGTCAACTAGCACTGATTCTCTTGATTTGCGGCAGGATGCCCAACCCATTGTCAAAGATCACACAACTGCTGTAGACCCTCTGCATTCAAGTACGGATTCTCTAGAGCAGGCCGGTGATGCACATCACATCCCTTCATCTTCAGCCTCGGCTGCTGAAGATTCAATGAGCGTCTCTTTCCACCAAAACTATCCAACAGCTCTGAATCCTTTCGCTGCGAGAGGAGATCCAGATAGTGACAATGAAAGCCGATCCACAACGTCTAGTCGCTCAAGTCGTTCAAGCAGATCCACCCGCACTCGTGAACCTTATGAGTCAGATTATAGATATGAACCGAGGCAAAAAGTGTTCACAATGGCCGATGTTGAAGCAGAAAGGGAAGCTAAAAAGGTTCGCAAAGATAGCCGTAGCCAGTCGCCTACCTCATCTCTTGGAAGTCAGAGTGGCGAAGGTACTTGTTGATATTGTGAGCATGTTGTCCCTGTGTCGTACTCTTTCATTATTTTCACTCGTCATGTCAGTATCATTTTGTCCTTTCATATCTTACCTATGCATGTCGTGTAGATGTTTGCCATGTGGCTTGTTTGAGTTTAGAAGATTCCGGAGCTTTGATTGTTAACAGTTGATTTGCATCGCTGAATTAGAGTAAGTCAATGCCTCTAGTTTTCACCCACTTGTCTTTTTCACCGACCTGCTAACATGTAGCTTTTCTTATTTATCATGCTGCATGGTTTTCAACCCCTCATCTTAGTAGTTATTGTTTTTATTATACGTTATTGAGTAACTGCTAGTGTTGCATTATCGCTTTCAGCCAACGGCGAATCTATTTGGGTAACGTAGCGCATGCATGTGTTCTTTTTGTTTCAGTTTCAGTGGTCAGTGTTGTAGAATATATTTTAGTTTTGTTCCAATTATTATCATTGCGGGTCGTTACTTGGCAAAACAAATCTTCACCTTGTCATCTCAAACAGATTTGTCCCAAACAGTTATTTTTAAATACAATTTTTCCACTATTCCTGCTCTAAGAATTCAGTTGGTATGATTACAGTCTATTCACCTGGCAAGAAGCATTGGCTGCATGATATACAAATTTACCAAAATACAAATGTAAACGTTGCATATCTTGCTTATTTGCAGGTGATATTGGGGAGGGAGCGACGTCAACGTCACCAGAGCTGGGAAGCACAAGGTAACGAGACAGCTCCGCTCACAGAGTGATACTATCATAATAAATATCTACTACTACCGCTCTCTAGAAGTAGATTGTACTGCTTACGTTGGTGGCTGACTGATGTGATTAATTTATTCAAGCATCTGTTTCTTATAATACTGTGCCAAATGCTGTCGTACTGCGGCGTGTTCACCTCCTCTTCTCCTGGTGGATTGTGCGAGTGACTGTCCCGCTGCCTGCTGTCACTGCTGCCGGTGTTTGCTGACTGATCATTTCACAACCCCCTGTTTAGAATCTCATATGCTGATAGAAATAGTGTGTATCGTTTAGAAAATGACTACTGATAAAGTACTAAGGTCATTGTCCACGTCCCAACGTCTGTCATTCTTCTTTAGAGAATGAGGCTGAATTTCACATCATGTTTACTGCCCTGCTGTACCTTATCTAACGTTTCCAAGTGTTCTTTTACATCAGTGATATATAGAGTTAGTTGAATTTTCCTGCCAACTGAATTGGTGTCAAACCCGTTTTCACGCCTGCTCGGCATGATTTTGCTGTGAATATATAAGTCACAATGAGTTTTAGACATGTAGCTTTTCTTTTTCTACTTATTTAGCTAGCAGTTCTACATTGCATGACTGTTTTTTCTGTGATTATCCACTCTAAAATAATTTTTAATATTGATATTTTATGCCTGTCAGCAAGCTGTTGACAGTTTGCACTTGTGAAGGAACTTGTAACGGAAATTGACATGCCACTACTGATGTTTGTTAGGGTTCACTGGGTGAAGCAGCGTCACACCAGAACTGTATTACGTGACGGGCACCCTCAACAAGAGGTCGTGTCTGAGAGAATTTGGATGCAGCAGCATGGTGACACGCCCCCTCCTGAACTACAAGACAAACTTGACTCATTAGCTGATTATTTTCGAAATTACGACATAAAACCACCTTCGTCACCATGTGATGACTCGCCTGACTGATTCAGTGCCGTGGTAGGGAATGTAAAGCTTCAGCTGTGATCACGTCGACATTCCTGTTTCAGGGCCGCCAAGTTTTAGCCGTAAAAATGGTTTGAATTGTCACTGGTCTGGTTAAGACAAGGAAAAAATAATGATTTGCCACAAAGTCTTTCTTCTTTGCTTACTTTTTATCAGTAGATTTCAAGCATATTTTTTTCGAATTTCGTTTTAATCAAGCATTGCAATTGTTACATTAAAACAACCTAGTCATTCAAGCATTGAATTTTTCCTGTAAAATTTCCAATCATATTATTATACACCTACTTGCATTTTATGGTATTTCATAGATGATAAGGATTAAACTTTTGTTGTTAATGATTGATGTAATTATAACCAATGTTGTTGCTTTTTTTTAAAATAGAGTAATTCCTCATATTTATATCTCAATAAGCTGTATGTTTTCGTAAATAGCCAAAAAATTTTGACAGTTCTGTTATGACTCCCAGTCCTGGAACCTCCAAATGTAGTTAATGACATGAGGGTAAGTTCTTTGATATGCTGTTGCTATAGTACAACTGCGATGCATTTTAGAGTTCTAGACTGGTCTTGCAAATTCGCTGAGTTCTGCCATTCATGGAAAAGAAATAGTCTACCCGCAGCTACTAATCATGGGAGCCTCTCAAAAGATACTGACTTCATTCGTTTGAGACTATGTTAGTTTCACTTTGTACCAGAATTGATATGCAAATGCAAAATTTTCCTTTTCTTGGCTATAGTTACACAAAAGTCTTGTGTAAAACCAGTCTAAACCAGTTGAAAAGACTACGAAAAAGGACACTGACCACCAATTGTTGTTAATATCGCATCATAAGCATCATTTGAGCAAACCGTTATCATTCTCCTTGGTTTAACATTTTGTTATATAATGGAAAAGCTCTATTGCTATTCCATGAAGAGCACAATTCAGTGTGTGAATCCTATCAATGGGCTACCATGTTTTGCTTGTGTCCAAACCATATACATAGTTAATTATAATATATATATATAGTATTATTTGGCAAGCATTAGGGCTTATAAACAATGTTCCCACAATGCAATTTTTGGCTGGGATTCTCTGACATCTGGGTTAGAGCGTTATACACTATCACTGACTTAATGTGCCTGGGAATTCCAAAGTATTGTATTTTGGGATACTCTTTGACACGCTCTCTTGCCATTGGTGATAGTTTACCCTAGTCTGAGGCCTCAGACTGTGGCGAGCGGAGTCCAGCCTATAGACAACGGGATGCGACGTTCTATGAATTTCTCACTGATAATGTTAGCGGTATGATAATCAGGTAAGTTAAAAGTGTTTAGAAGTCATAATCTTAATCATGTAATCAAAGATTTAGAGAGAAATCTAGTCCAATTCATAGAATCAAATTTGATGAAAGAAAATGTTCACCGGTTCCGGTTGGTGTAGGAAAGAGCACACGTCAGCTGTCGCATTGATGAGGATTCAGCGGCTTTTCCATCAATTTGGTCACACTATCACACAGAACAGGCGTCTGAGCACCCAGACTATCAACTGAGTAACAACTTTCATACTACAGTTAGGGTCAGTTTATTAGCTTGCGGTGTGGAAACTGGTTGGTTTTTCTTCTTGATAAAAACTCAACACGATGAATGCGGGTGGGTTCAAAAGTTGTAGTTACGGTTATATTGTTTTCCTCGCGCTGCCAATCAAAAGAAACGACATTTGAAGAATACAATCATGTTGCCGGTGACCGAGGAGTTTCCTTATTATAGAAATGCGCCCCATTAAAAACATGAAGTGATAGATTTATCGGTGTGAGTCCCAATTTCACCTTTGTGGATACCAGCTTGTGATAAGGTTAAACTCTGGTGTACCGCTCTACAGGAAGAAAACTTGTCTTAAGGGACATGGCGAAATTTAGATTCCACCAATAATTAAGTTTTTTCTATTCCTCCTGTAGTAGCTTATATAATTGATATTGGTATTCGAAGAATGCTTCATATTGGAAGATTGGCAGGAATTTTGCCGAGTATGCACACAACTACAGTGTTATGAAGTTGACTGAGTTACCGGTATAAGTAATTAAGTAAAAGGAATGAAGTTGAAGAGAGCTGAAAGCTGATGGCAACATCGGTATCCTTGAATGATAATGACACAACACCCATTGTCATTTTGAGTGGCAGCCCCCAGCCTTTTGCAGGCAGCACAACTTTTAGTGATATGTGGGCATCCACCAGGTCTCCAACCAAGCCAGCTTGCCGCTGAGTTTTTCATTCTATTGTGTACAAGCGTTACTTCCGATGCTAGCAGAAAAGTCGCAAATGGTATAGTATTGTATGGGCTATTCCCTCTTTGGCCCCAATACAAAAATAGGTGTATGTGCAAGTACATTTACCCACTGGGACTGGTCAAGTGTTTTTTCGGTTCGAGATATATTGAGTCTTGCAAAAGCAGGTTTTCCCACGAGTGTCGCATAACCGTGGGAGTTGCTCACCTAGCTACACCAGAATCCCATGACAGCCAGGTCTCAATATTAGCATTAAAATCCGTCACCCAGATCATAACATAGAGACTGCTTGCAAGAAGACAGTAGTCGTCTTGCTTCAAAAAAAGGATAATTCAGAATTGCAAATGTACCTATTTAGGCATACTTATCGACCGGTCAACATTACCTTATGTCCATAACATCCTGAAGGAAGTCTGAGTGTGATCCTCTTGCTAACTGACTATCTACCTATCTTGTGTGCTAAAACTTCATTCAGTAAGTTTAAACCAACCCCTTCTGTTAATAATGATTGTGATATAGGCATGCTTGACGACAACCAGGTGAATTTATTAATGCAAATTCAAAGAAGTGGAGATAACTTCAAATACCCTGTTCTGAAATGAAACTGTTGTGTACTTGATGACTTACTTTGCTGTCTCCGACACGCCACAGACACAATGTATGCGCAATCCCAGATACAATCTACAAACTTCGATGCAAGCGCTGCGACAGCTTTATGGGAATAGCAGCATAAAATCTAAGTTCAGCCTCGGGTATCCAAAATTTGTGCCCAGTTGAAACTCAAAGGGGTTTTGCTTGTTTCTTTGAATGCAATCGGTGAAACAACAAATGTTGCTAAAAATTTCCCCGAAAAATGTCCCCGAGCTTAGATACATATATGTATATGAGATCCTTTGGCTCAGTTGATCTATCTGTAGTTATTTTCCCGTAAGTTTGCAATGCATGACATTCTGATGCCTAACATAATCTTTGAGTCTATTCTCATGAACATCTGATTTTCTGCTTGCACCAAGAAAAAAGCATTCCGCAGTAAATTGCTGTTAGTCATCATGACACATTTGGGAATGGATTCAATCCTCGTCCCTCTATACGTACGTAGGTCCCTTATAATATTCTGGAAAATCTATCTAAGACAAGTTTTTTTCTCAACTTTGATCTGAATGATGTGAAGTTATGTAGAACAGGACCTTAACTTAACAACTGCCCTAACAACTGACTTGCTGTAGGTAGCGCTCGAACTGTGAAGCTGCACCTTGACACTGCTCGTACATTTTAGTGATTTTACACTAGTTGCTGATGCGGGATACGACATTTCGTCTCAGCGATCGCAACCGTGTATGAATCAACACCAAGGATGGTACAGCAGGGAAGATATTCTACAGTATAAAACATCATCAAACTCTATC
>ERZ1740056.56-NODE-56-length-13751-cov-8.275044_pt1 | contig 13751 bp, 9 predicted proteins | sample MGYA00581746_ERZ1740056 | MGnify/ENA primary metagenome ERZ1740056 (study PRJEB43018, sample SAMN04849745) | marine metagenome | isolation source: floating plastic debris | place: Pacific Ocean | collected 2008-09-01 | study: EMG produced TPA metagenomics assembly of...
TTTTCTTGTATCAAGTCATAAATTTGAGGTTGTCTTTGCAGCATGTACTTGTAATTACATGATATTGTGAGGCAGCTTATCGGGGCAATGCTGCGATGCTGTGTACTTGATCTTGTAATAATACCTGCCAATGGCTGCTCACTGAGTAAACATAACCTACTCAACAATTCATCAACATTAGCCAACTTTGATTGATTACAATTAAATGTCTTATAATGACAATGTTGAAAATGCGATACAAGTTGTTTTATAGGTATGAGACTGTGTTCACTTCTAATGACAATACATAGCCATCAACCTCGTAGCCACGAAACCGCACCAAGAAAATAAGGCCATCACACTTCAGAATTCATTGACATTGTCAAATCAAAAGTAGTCTTCAAATCGCTATGTGATCAGTCAGTGTTACACATGGAGTGCACCCCTAGAATGCAGTGTGACACTGCTCTGGACAGCAGTCACAAACCATTTTACAGCAATGCCTGTCGTAAACTTGCGACAACTTTCACAAACATTCGCGTTTCCCAACCTGCTATCCATAATTCTACTGCATCACATTTGCAGACTCAGAGTTTGGTTACATATTCAAAATATTATCAAAATATCGTCTGTATGTTTTGAAATAAAAACTCTCCACAATCTGAGGTGGAAAGTTTGTGAATACTGGCAGTATTGCATACTTGTTTTGCGGTATCCAAAGCGGATAGTTCATCAATTTTAAATACTTTTAGGATTTATTTTTCCCTAAGAGAGATCAAAAGTAACAAGTTGAATGGAAAAGAGGATTTTGTGGCTATGCATCAATTAACAGTAAAATGTAGGAACTGTTTTTTAGAGTTTGCCCCAGTCTGTGACAATTTGCGACAGCTTTCAGCACCTACAGTTACCAGTCTTTACCAGTGGCTACAACTACCTCCAAGATTCAGTTTCACTCAGCCATAGAAATTTAAATGAACGAAATGGTGTTTCCCTTTCTGGCAAACTTTAAAATAAATATCTTATGAGTTTTTTTTGGTGTATCAAAATTGCTCCCAACTGTGCCTCAGTTCAGGTGCCCCAGTAACTTCTCAACTGACTCTGCGGTGACGATGACATGGTCTGTTATCTCGGTTAAAAAGACATTTCCGTATGAGATTGTGTATTTATGGTAAGTGTACATGTAAATGTTCTGATAGGCAAAGAGAGACAGCTTTGTGTGTCATTGCATTTTCAGCAAAACCATACACTGATAATATATAGGAATTATAATGTTGTAATATAAATTTCATGATAAAGTAGAGATATTTATGACATTCCTCTTTCTTTGTCATATGATAATATGTAGAAAAAGTGTATTGGTCTTGGTACAGGTCAACATTTGAGCAACTGCCAAATGACGGCACCCTAGAGTATGATGGCACTATCAGGATGCACTGAAAGTGTCTCAAGATAAAAAACTGATTATTATGTAACTCCCAGACCACAAATCTGGCTATTATGATATCCATTAACGACCAAGCCATAAATACTGGATTTAGGCTGTGGATCCTAAAAACCAAGCGTACATGTTGTCAACACTGGTTTGTCGATAGTAGCTAGTATTGCGGTGGTATGATAGCCTTTATACAAGTATAAATACTTATTTTTTAAGTGACATTTGATGTACACATTACTTGCATTTATATATTCCCGGTACCTTTGCAAATTACATAAAAATGAAATCGCTCTCTTGATAGGGAACAAACCTCTATCAGTTGTGGATATTTTGGAAATTGGAGGTGGTATACTACATCATGACACACAGCCAGAATAGCTAGCGGGTGGTTATATTGAAAAACAGTATGAGGCCCTTAAAATTATGATGGAAATCTGAGCCAATGCCACTGCTATTTCAGTCTTCTAAAACCTGCTACTGGTAAATCTGCTGGTGTCTAAGCAGCCCAGGTGTCTATAGCACTCCTGGATACATGCGAGGTGTTTAAGTGATGGATTAAATATGTTAAAATACCATGATTTAACATTTTAGCAAGCAAAACTTTAAACATTAGATCTGCGTCCCACACCATGACTTTTTAATACCCCATCAACAGTTCTGAGACACAATCCCTATTTTCATCACAACCCTTGGAAAAAAAAAAAACAAAATGCCTCCCTCGCAAACATGATGTCTGAGTTTTGCTTGCCTGTGAAATAAATAACACATTACATAGACTACTATACTAACTTTTAGCAATGCACTGTTCAGCTGGTAAGAATCTCTTTTTCAGCAGTCCCTGCAGTATTGACTTCACTGTAGGTCTGTGCACAAGTTGTAGGAAAAATAAATGCGACTGAAAATAAAGAGAAGAACAAAACAATTGCACGAGTGTTATAATATAATCATGTATAGATAGTATTATATCCTCTACAGCAGAAATACAAAATATGCATTATATGAATATGCATTATTATACATGGTACATGCACAGCAAATCATCTCATATTCTGCTTCATTTAGTCGCCTTCTCAAAATCTACATACAGAATTTAGCAATGTCTCTAATTTCAACACTCACAGATTTGTGAGCTTGGGTAATCGTGATTCCGTTGTGCAACATGACACCATCTACACAATATCAGATGACTATAAAAGCTACTTTTAGAACCAATTTTAATTGATGAAGTGACAAGACTGACAAAAATTTGATCTGATCGACTTTTCTTCAAAATCAAAACAAAAACAGCCAATGAAAATTTCACCTGGTACAAATTTTGATTTAAAGTTACTTTTTCCAATGGAGTAAAAATTTTATTGGCACCTCAAGTCCCCGAATCAAAGCCGAGCCACTTTTGTTTGAATGAGGCTTATTTCTGATGGGAACAAAAATTCACAGGAATATGCTGTATTTCATATATAAGCCACCCCATCCATTCATTTGGAAAACACATTCGCAATAGAAGCCATGGCTTGTGAACTCCATCTACAAGCTGCGCTTGAGTATAAGGCGCGCCGATTCTTGCCAGGGACTTAAGGTAATGAAATATCCAACCACTGTTCCCTACAGTTGGGGGATTCGAAAAACTATGAGACCACTAGGACTCAATGATCGGCTAGTATTCAGAATTTTACGTATTAGTTTGATTTGCAATAAATCTACAATGTATAACATTACATTATTGATGCAGCATAAATTGTCCTTTCCATATACAAATACAAGCTTTTCAACCACGTGTGATCACACTCCTATTGTAAAATATCGTGTCCAATTGTAAAAAATAAGTTGTATTGAAGGCATATCTTTGCGTCATAACAATGTACAAAAAGAGTCTGATTACATCAGCAATGCAAATTGTAAACTGAGGATTGCGTTAGGCAGCCACTGCGAGATGGAGTACCTCATTCTGTCCCCATATCAGTTAACTATGTAAGGGTGGCCGGGAGCAGCAAAAAACTGTGAAAATCACTTATATGGATAGTTTTTCATTCTGGCTGTTTTGGTTTTCGCGCCGATAGAAAAAAAAGTTTATAGTTTGACTGGAACAAATTTCAGGTAGGGTTGCGCACTAAAATTATGATTCTTTGGAGGGAAACTTAATCAAAAGCGATGCTGGCCACAATGGCGGATGTTTCTCTGTAGCAGGTTCAGAGATACTTACACAGCAGCAGGCACAGACAGTAATTGTTAGCGTGTTTTTGCCAGGCATACACACACTCTTCAGATACAGAGGTTTGTGATAAGTTCGTTCACCACGATCAATGAGGAGGGGTCGCCCATTTACGCTTATCGACACCGAGGCAGGCCAATTAGGACTCTGCTGTCTGTCCTCATGATGGAAACATTTCAACTGAACTTCCGAGTCTTGCCTAAAAACAAGAAAAGTGAAGCCCCTGTATGTTTAGGACAGTTATTAGCATTATAATGGGAGAAAAGGGCATAACAGCATAATAATCACAACCACAGGACCAATTGCATGGACCACTTAACAGCCACTACCCGTATGTTATACAGGAACAACCATGTGTGAATGGAAAATGAATACCAAATTTATCTCAATCTAATGTTATGGCAACCATTTCTCAAAGTCAAATTGATAGGTTGTTTGGTCTCCCGAGTGTCTTTATCAATACCACTCCACATGATACATACATTTATAATATAAAAATTGTAGACGCTGATCACGATACGCTGAACATTATGGTAGTTATGGTATAGGTATTAAATAATGAGTACAGGTTATCGAGTTCAGTAGTCGCCGGGTCATGCATACAATCAATCACTGCTCACACGTAATTCTGATTATAAAAAATACTCTTACAATGTCTGCCTGATAATGACAACGAAATACAAAGCACTACAAGTACGTTTAGAGTGAATCATTGGAAAACTGTTAGCAAACAACCAAAAATAATGGTTGAGTTTGTCTTAAGAGCTAAGCTAATTTAATGATTTCTCAGCTAGTTACTTATAGGTAAAATATGCGTTGTACTGAAGCTGACTATTATAATCTAATACACTCATCATCACTATCTAAAATCACACCAGTACATCACAACTCAACTCAAAATTAGCTTCAATATTCCTTCCAGACCCTACTTTAATCATAACACTAATGAGTAGGCTATAATACCTCCTAATTAATTTGTGGGCCTGTACATTGGAACTGCGCAGAGTTTTTACAGGATACATGAGCATGTGCATCTACGTGTATATGTATGCAGAAATACGTTTGTATCTCAGTGTTCTCCGAAACATGTGTTGGTGAAGACAAATAGTATGAAAACATCTGAGTATCCATATGAAAAACTAAAATAAATTTGGAGTTATACCAGACACTCAGGATTATAACAATAAACCGGGCAACTATGAGCAGATTTTGGCAATGATCCTTTGCTAGCTCTGATTGTGATTCATACCGAACTCTAGCTGGACTGGCATGTCAACTAAAACATTTGTCTCGACTCACATACTTGTCAAACAATGTTTATGTGGCATGCCAATCTATTCAGAGTTACGCTACTTCTAATAAGCTCACCTCTCCATTAGAGTTTGAAAGACCTGTTCTTTTAGATGAAACACATGATGACTGACTTGTAGGTTATGCTCTAATCTGAATGGTGGCAGAATAATACCATCTCGTATCGGGAACGTCAGCTGTATATCCCCTCCTGCAATGACAAATGTAGTCATTTATGAACAAAATTCACCACAGCCAAATAGCAAAAAATGCCATACATTGTAATAAAAAAATTAATATTCACCTAATTATTGGAGATGAACTCCCTGTAAATGTAAACATGATTTTGCTGCTGACTGAGCATCTATAATTTTATGTACAGCTTGTTTACAAAAAATTATTTATACGACAATAATCTATCTACTGTTATTGATGTGTACGTGTACTTAATCCCTAATAGAGACAATATCAAGGACATTGGGAGTTTAGATATGCTGCGATAAAGTGTGACGTATAATATGACCACATTAACCAGCGTCACATACCCACCCACCATACCTACATGTACAATGCATGTCACTCTGGGGATAGACATTACAGCCTTGTTAAATTAGGGCTATTACATTTACCACTTAGTCACTAGGGATTTTGCATGTACTTTTGTGCTGGTGTTGCCAAATGTAAAGTGTGAAGTAGAAAGTATATTGGACTTTGACAATATCAGCCACACAGAGGAATGAATTACCTGATGGTGGAAGTGGTACTGGTTTCACATCAGCCATATGTTGTTGCTGTGGCATCATGTAGCCATTCTACAAGAATAGCAAAATGAAACATGGCGTAAACAATCATGTCCCAATAATTTTCATTACCACACATGCTAATGTTGACCATGTTGGCATGGCAAAGGATTTTTTTGGGATAAAAGAGGTTAACATAACATAAAAACAACAGAAGATGAGGTCAGAGAAATGATGTTTACTGTTTACATCAATCCGCCGTGAAAAACAGCGCTATACTGGTCACAACATTACGCAATCATGTGTAATCCACTACTGATCGATCTAATGAATTAATCGACCTCCTCAGATTAGCAACCAACCACAGTAAGATATAATGAATACCCATTGTTGATTGGACACATGAGCTGATGAGTGAGTTACCTGAGCAGAGTAGGCTTGAGATGGTAGAGGTTGGTTTGGATGAGGATGAGCTGTTCTCTGCATATGTAGAGGATACGGACCTCCTGCAGTGTAAGGTGGTGGTGCTCCGTTCTCATAGCCCGGGTGTATCATACCGCCCCCTCCTGGTCTGACCTGATGAGAATACTGAGCTGCGTGTGCAGCATTAGCTGCTGCTGCCGCTGCTGCTGCAGGGTTATAGGGTGTAGGTTGTGGGGTCATTGGTCTGTACTGTAAATACAAATAATACACATTTCAATAAAAGGTACAGTACGTCCATGTACAAGAAGTGTTGTTTTGAGCCAACATAGCCTTGTTGCAGTGACACCATTACTGCCAAAATATTCTGGATATTTTTTGACAATGCGTTATGAATCAGATTGATACATGGCTCAGAAGAGCATAGCAGTGCTACTGTGTCGTTGCTAGACGGGGGTGCCATTAGCCGTTGAACCTGGACTGGCGTTTATCGTTAGGATCAGTATAAGTTAATAGCCTCAATATTACACCTGCTTATTAGCCTGAGCTCCAACCAAATCTTAGCAGCTTATTTATCATAGATATCATGAGATTTGTCAGAAATGACAGTAACAAGCCAATCCATTCATGTTTAGCTGCGGTTTTTGACAAAAATCAATCAAGCAAAGCAAAATACTACATTCCAAGTGATAAGTGCAGGTACATTATGATAGGAGAATAGCCTGAGCAACCTGGAGCAACACTTGGTAAACTAATCTAATATTGCTTCCACAAACCCTCCCGTATTATCATCAACAGTGCTGATGATTTGTTGCATTGAAATGTCACTCAACAAAGAAGCCCCTAGGTATTATAATCTTACAGACTAATTTGCCTGCTCTCAAATCAAAACACTGTTTAGTGGACAGACAGTAGTAACAAAGGGGCTTGCTTACTTTGAACGCTTCGCTTTATAAACCATTGTCAACAACCCTTCAACAGCGGTATCGCATATGTTACAACAACATCATGTTGACCAATTTTTGTATATACTGAAACCATAACCTTGCCTATGATTCTATGCTCCAAGATCAATGTACTATTGGCTGTCTACACCATTTCACTTTTACAGCAGACTTACACTCATGCCGTTTGGTGCTGCGGCATATTGTTGTGCCTTTCGTGTCATCACTGCACTTGATGGGTAAGGTGAAGGACGTCTGTACCCCATAGCATGTTGTGAGGGCATAGGACCTGGACCGCTTGCCATAGGATGCCCGGGATGTCCTTGCATTGGAGCGCCAGGAACTGCCATCCTCGGCCCTGCATACTGTGTACCATACTACAAGAGAAGCAGTAAACACAGTCATAAAGAAAGGTTTCTGAGATCTTTATTATTGCCAATTTTTTAAGCATAACTCTGTGATATGGTTTAATTCATGCACACAAGACGAGCGAGATGTTTTTATTACTTTTTTCAGTAAAATAGGTTTTTCCAGTCATATCACACTTTTAGTTAAAGATGCTATTTTACGCCATGCCAAACACATAATTTCAGAGAAAACCCACATTTTAAACAGCTTTTATGTAATGGGTAGAAGGTCATATCTCTCGATGCCATGCAAACCAACAGGTTAAGAGACAGTTTTATTCCTTTTTCTATTAGAAACTTCTCTACTAATGCTTATGTAAATTGTGCTTAATCTTTGATTGCAGCACCTAATAAAACATCATATCCTATGATCCCGGGTACAAAATTGGTACCATAGCAGTCATTGCCAATGCCTTGATTGCCAAGAGAAATATGCTGGCAAAGTGAAAAGCAACTATTGTGAATGTACCAGCATGTTTCAAACTTGAATTTCTACCACGACGACCTGCCACATGGAACAGATCGCTAACATTACCACCTACTCATAGCATACAGAATCATCTCAGGCCCAATGGGGGATGCGTGACTTCATTTTATCATTCTCGCTGCTGTGCACCACCACTGATTAACAAATACATCATTGTTCCATCACCAAATATGGTAGAAAGATAAAAGTCAGCAGTTAAATGATGCATTCATAACATAAGAAATATAGCAATTAAGATAAATACACATAATAAATTCATATAATTGAAGGAGAGAGAATGTTTTCGTGTTGCTGTGTGGAGTTATCATACCGGATTTGAATGTTGTCTCTGAAAATGTGGATGTTGTTGTTCCTGTACCATCATACTGGCTGTAGCTGTAGCAGTAGCTGTGGCTGTAGCTGCTGCCGCCACCATTGCTGCCGCAGAAAGAGCACCAGGTGGAGGCTGGTAATCTGGGTTACCATTAGGCGGTCCGTTGTACTGAGGTCTGTACTGAGGAGCCATTCCTGGCCTAAAATATCAATTACCAACAGAAAATTATCATGGTACAGTCCGAACAAATCCGAAGCCAAAGAACAACATCCACATAAAGCTCTAAAGGGGTTATTGAGCACCACCCAGTGAAAACCCAGCCAAACAGAAAATTTTATAGCTTTTGGTGATATCATCCCCAGCTCGCATAACTTTTGATTAGAGTTACAAGATCAGCAAATAGTGTAGCTGGTGAAAAGCATTAAGAATTCTAACAAGACCAAGCTTATGTTTGTAAAACTGCAAGGCCACTTGAAAAAGATTAATGTGCTTGGCGTAGAGCCGTGTGTCCTACCGATAGGTACTTATAACAACATAATGTAGTGGATATATTTTTGACGTTCAAAGACAGACATAGCGAGCATTCACTAAAAGCAATAAACTATTTTATAATTTTCAACAAGTAAAATTGGATTTTCAAATGCGGTTAATGACATAACAGGGATCAATTTTAATTCCCAAAACTTTACCACCTCTCAAAAATGTTTTCATTTACACATTCAATGAGTGTATTCAAATCTTTTGCCAGATCAAACACTTGGTATCAAACTCTTTCAGGTGTAGATGGGCTGCTATGCTAGCTGATTCTGCTATTAATTTTGATTCTATACAGAGGTTAATTAACCTCTTAGCTTTGTTGGCGTTTGGTTACCAGTGCCAAATCCACAGCCAGTTTGGTGATTTAATGCTGAAAAAACCTCGCCCTAGGCAAGGCTTATTGCTGTCAGATGTTATGACGCCTATACAGCCTTGGTGATGAGGTTGAGAAATTTTAAATCTGATCAAGGTTGAAGACCTACAGCGATTTCTGGCTTACGAATTGGTCTGGCTCAATTTGTACAGGGATTTATAACACCTTGTTACCCAGGACAGGAAGTAATAAAATTAGCACAAGTTTACTAGACATTGATGTGATACCCACCCTGGGGCAGCGGGCATAGAGTTCTGTCTGTAGAAGCCTGGCTGTTGTTGAGGTGGGTAGCCTGCAGCGGGATGTTGACCACCAGCGCCTCTCTGGTACATGGGCATACTGTCATAAGCACCAGCATGCTGTGTGGTAGGAATCTGCGTACCCGGTGTCATGCCCCACACGGTTGCCACCACAGATAAACCATTAGGCCCTCGTGCATTTGGAGGTGCACCACCCTCCATTGGCCAACCCATCTGACCGCCATCACTGAAGACAAAAGTCATAAAACATTACAAGACTAAACATAATAGTTGAATAATTTATCATGCATATTAATAGGCTCATAATTGATAATTCCCAAAAAATTGATGATTTTTTAAGAAGTCATTTTTTGTGTTTTACATTGATTTTTGAATTCCGATTAGCAATTTTTATTACAGCTGAAACAAGTGATTTGCTAATAAGGAGGTTGCAGTGTGTCTGGGGTGCTCGCCACGGCTGCAGATCCGGGCAGCTGGCTGTAATGGTGCACATACTGATTCCCTTGCGACAGGTGTGTCAAAAATACTCTGCATAGAGACTCACATGCAGTGTAAAATCTGGAACCTGAGCCTAGTAGCATTATCACAATCATGATAATAATTATGAGGGGTCTGTACATTATATCGCTCATTATCTTGGAGACCAAGTTCTCAAAAACACTGTCCATATTATTGCTAAATAGTGTCACGTAAAGCATTCATTAACTCAAGCTTACAGATTGTTATATCATGTTACAATTTTTTACACAAACTTATGTCATTGGTGAGATTGAGGGTGCGGGCAGGGACTTATTAAATTAGCTACTCCGTCTGAGGGGTGTTTAATAGAGGAGTACCTGGAATATTGCTTTCGCAGCATAGGCTGCTGCATGCCCGTCTGCAAAGTATAATCAGTTTGTGGCGTGCTGGATTGTCCACCTGTTTTACAGTTACTGTTTTCACTAAAAACCTGAGCGGCTGCGGATGAGGTACCAGAGGCAGACTTGTGCTTTAGAAGCAGTGCCCTCCCAAGATCCTCACTCCAAGCTCTCAAATTAGCTACAAACACAAATATTAATCACATTAAGTTGACGTTTTGTAACAGCCAAAAGGTTCTCAACTCAAATGTTTTATTTACCAGTATTCATTTGTGGAAGCAACAAACCCGACCTCCCTACCCTATAAACTAAAGTAAAGTAATGTACAAACGCCGTACAGTAGGTGAATCCAACCAACAAACTGGAGCGACAACATACTGGATGTGATGGTTGATATTGGTGGAGAATCACACAAGTGTAACTTGAAACCTAAAAGCGAGATTTAGTTAGAATAGAGACAAGGTGGATGGCTTAGGTTTCTTTACATTAATAAGCCATATTTTACTAAGTAACTAAACAACAATCAAAGTTTGAAAGTAAATACAAAAGCATAATTGTAGCTTCGCCATTTAACTGGGATGTTTCCTTTCAATTATAAGCTGGTTTTGTTTACACAATTCTTAACAGTATATCAATACAGCTCATAGAATAGATGTTCAGCTTAACAAAGGTTATCGGTGTATTAAACCATATTAACAACAAAGAAGGCACCTTAACAGATAGAGAGTCACTATTGACAGCGAACAGCTAATTTAATCACCTCTCTAAATGTTCAACACCTCAGCTAACAATCAAAGTTGAAGATCTCATGACAATAGTCTGCCACAGTTCATACACGTTGTACCATAAACACAGAATATCATGTGAAAACGTAAGCTGATGACTTGACCTTCCCTAACACCTTCACCCCGGTAGTTCTAGAATCAAAAGTTGGAAAATCTGCAGCAAGTTCACACTTCCTCGAATTTGAGTAATAAAACAGCTTGGCTACCTAATAGGGATCTTCACTAACAAGTAGCAAATTTTCATACCTTCATGTAAGTAGAGTTTTGGAGAGAAAAAACAATTAATTAGAACATTGTTTCACACTCTCAGGCACTCTCAAGACCTTAAAATAATGCCAGACCAAATGCTGTCAATAGACTTCATAGTAACTTCTGATGTAGGGGTATATTGAAAACTTGTCCACAGGAGCGATGATACATTTTTTTCTACACGGCAGAAGAAGCCTTCACTGCCACTGCTTGCGTGCAAGCTGAAGTTGTATCAGGTATTGATTAGTAAAAGAAGTCAAGCGAGAGGGAGACTGAGGGTTTGATATCATAGCTGCAGCGGTAACAGAATAATCATCGCTAATAGTGTACAAAACACTCTAACTGCCCTCCCCACAACATCAGCAATCAAATAATAACTTTCAATTCATTACATATTCAGCAGCACATGGCTTAATGAAGTCACTATTATTATAAACATTTTGATGTTCATAGATTGAACAAAAGATTACTAAGCATAGGTCATTATGGCTGTACACAAATGTAATTACCTTTTTCAAATTAATCTATAGAATTGTTGGAGCAAAAAGGCATTTACAAAAAATGCTTTGACTGTTACAAAAGAAAGACAGAAACATAGAAACAAGATGACAAAGCCAGGCAACGACCTTCATCCACTGACTTCCCTCAAACGGCAGCAAACTTGATTGTCGATAAGATTTTTGCAAGCAAGCAAGCAACCACTCCTGATATCTAATAAAGACATGGAGGAATTTGAGAATAAACCTGGATGTGTTGTAGGATGTGATAGCATTATTATATCACCTTCTGTAACACTCAACCCATAGCTGAGAAGAGCCAAAGATAAAATCTGAAGACAATCAATGCTAAATGGCAAGCAATTACGGCAACAAATGCTACAGGACACTTTCATATAACAAATCAATATCAACTTATAGTAGTATATCTACCAATCACTATTTAATAATCCTCAAAGTTGTTAACTTGTCAGGGCTCCGTTATGATAGCAGTCAGCCGAACACGATATATCCACTCGTCAATCATTTATCGCCTCAGCTCAGCCGCTCATTGCTGATGATGATAAGGTGTAATTTTATACCTTCGGAATGATTAAACTTATTTGAAAAGGAATGTTGTTAGCTATCACAGTTCACCTAACACAGTCTAGCTAGAATATTTTCCACCTCCTCTCACGTTGCATGAACACAGTCACTGATGAGCTTCTTCCTCTCAATTATTAGATAGGGATACAGAATAGCAGATAGATTATCGCTCTTTCGCTCATGATGTAGCATCAGCGTACATTTTTGCTACTCAAGGTTAGCAAACTCTCACTGTCAATTTATGAAAATTAAACCTAAGGTTCGTCACAATACTTTCTTATCAGGGCTAAACAATGTTTTTCAACAACCAGGGATCATAACAATACTATGAAGCACTACAATACAATACTATCATCTGTAAAAGAAAAGAGCGTGGATAACGAACAACAAAACCAGAAACACAGAGGTCTGCAATGTGACTGCCTTCCAAAATATCAAGTGGTAACCTAATCCGTTGGATGTTACGGCATTCAACCTGTTGAAAGCAACACGATATTGAGTTGAAAGGTTAGAATAACGTGACCTCAAAATAACGATCAGCAATCATTGCCGGAACCTATTTCTCATACAAAACGTAGTAAGTCATTCATAAAGCGTGACAACAGCTGCGATACCAGTCAAAATTTTATAAACATACCAAAAGATCACAAATGTATGCTTTACATGTACATTAAAAATTTTGTACCTTATGGTACCATTTTTAAATACACTGTGGTTATGTTATGCATGAAAAGATATCATTATAAACAGTCCATCACCAATTGCCCCAACAAACTAAAATTTCATGAACCTGTTTCATAAAATTTCACCGGTATGGATCTATCCACAAGCACTATCCACAAGCACGTCGGAGGGCTAGAATTTGCATGAGTCACCTGAATAAAAATCCTTCATTACAATGGTTTACAAAACAACCATAAAACTGTGTCACACATCAAAATGCAACTACAACTGCAAGCCATCAGACCTTCCCCAGCAACTTTTGCCATAACCATTTCTCATCTCAATTTTTTCTGCACACCAAGAAACTACAATAATAATAAAATTATAGCTTTCCCTTCCTGCTAAGCGTAATAGGCTTCATGTATCAGCCTTAAGTTGACAGCCTAATTCGCATGCATACAAAACATTGTCCAAAGCACTATTTGCCATCAAAGATTAGTCGTTTTCACAACTCAGAAAAACTTCTCTCAACGCTCACACACAAATTCTGGTTTTCACAAAATCTAGTCAGAGAGGCCCACAGACGAACAAATACCAGGCCGAAGAACTCGATCAACAGAGTGATCGCTCATTGGTACTGTCTGTGTTATCCCAACAGTAAAATGAGCTACATAATATGCAGGCAATCTAACTACATATATAGGCTAGACAGTTCCTGAGC
>ERZ1740056.57-NODE-57-length-13740-cov-6.642967_pt1 | contig 13740 bp, 25 predicted proteins | sample MGYA00581746_ERZ1740056 | MGnify/ENA primary metagenome ERZ1740056 (study PRJEB43018, sample SAMN04849745) | marine metagenome | isolation source: floating plastic debris | place: Pacific Ocean | collected 2008-09-01 | study: EMG produced TPA metagenomics assembly...
GATCATTCTTCTTCGTATTGGTGGTATTTTATTAATCAATTCTAGAGTCTTTTTTCATCATAATATGAGATGTCTTTTATAATACAGGATATTCTGCTCATATTTTACATTTTTGATAATTGGTGTCCATATTAAGATACATATACAATGTAGCCCGATGAGGTCTCCTGACTAACTTGTCATAGATCCCCTTTAAATCTATTGACTCTAATAGAATAATGCATCAAAGTTTGCATTTTTATTTTTCATGGTGGTACCAGAGAACTCAATTTTGTTATGACATGTTGTTTTTTACAGATCGTAGTCACAGGGAGGCCTGTGTTATCTAGATTGAGAGATTATCGACTAGGCTTTGCTGTTAGTCGAGGACAGATTCCATTCTCCTATGATTCCGCTGAAAATGTTCGTGGAGCTAAAGCTATTCTACAGGTTGATGGATTAACAACACTTCCAACGGAGGGAGAAGAAACATGGGCATCTAGTAGAAACGGCTTTAAATCAACATTCTCATATGGAGCTGTTATTGATCCTAGTAAGTTGAGATATGTGAAGAGTTGATATCACAATCATAGTGCTGTGTCAATCGTCTTTATATTAAGATAAAAATGAAAAGCTTTGTATATCAGGGTATATAATATTTAGGTATGTTAAGCTTCTACACCAAACTCAAACCCAACCTAATAATAATATTATGGCAATCTGGAAACGAAACACCCACATTTTAAAAAAATGAAAAAAAATGATGCTCAGATCATGTGTGGTGTTTTTAACAGTTCCATAATAGCATGTGGTGGAAATTATAATTACAGTGTATAATGAACCAAGTTTGATTAAACTTGTAATTTGTATAATTGAACTAATAATGGAGCTTAATGTCTTGTGTGTTTATGCTTCTTTTTTAGTTACACCTGATGATCCAGAATTCACAACTCTACCGCCTTGTGACCCATATGGTGGTTACGGATACGGTTATGCATGTGGTAGGTAGAATCTGCCTCTGCATTAAAATAGTCATACTTTATAGTTTTTGACACAACTTGAAGATTACTTAGCAACAACGCTAGATCTCCTAGGATAAATTCCGTGATGATAAATAAAATATTGCTATGAGATTCCGATTAGACGGCAGTGAAAATTCCCATCTGCTTGGTGAACATAGAAATCAAATCATTAAAAAATGCCACTACATTTTTTATGTATTGTATATTTCTATTCACAATTTTACAGATAATTCGGGATCCACAGGGGCTACAGGCCAAAAAGGAGAGTCTGGTACTCCGGGTGAATCAGGCGCACCTGGTTCTACTGGAGAGAGGGGTCAGAAAGGAGAAAGGGGGCAAGATGGTGCGCCGGGTCAGGATGGCCTACCTGGAGCACAGGGTGATAGAGGACAAGATGGTGCCCCAGGTCTGCCCGGCAGAGCCGGAAGAGATGGTGAAAGTGGAGAAAGCGGCGAGTCAGGTAAGATTATGCGAACTGAATTTTATTGCACTGAGCTGAAAAGGCTGAAAAATCTTAACACTATTATATAGCTTACTTTCCTATACTACAATATCTACAAGTGTATCCTTCAATTAATAAATTAATTCCAGGGTGTTTTGTGGAGATTGTTGCATTGCATATTGCCTGCTAGCTTGCTGTGGACCTATTACACAACATACATGTATCACTGACTTACAGCCCGGTGGCATCTCATATTATTACTAATGTGCAATTATGCATGTTTTAGGTGAGAAAGGAGCAAGAGGAGAGAAAGGAACAAGGGGTCAAGATGGCAGAGATGGAGTCGATGGAAGAGATGGTGCAAAAGGAGAAAGCGGAGTCAGAGGAGAGCCTGGAGCACCGGGCCAAGATGGTGCTAGGGGACAACCAGGCAACCCTGGCCAGAATGGAAGAGATGGCAACCCTGGTAATGATGGATTACCTGGACAGAGTGGTGCACCTGGACAAGATGGTCTTCCAGGAGAGCGTGGTCAACCTGGTGGTCGAGGACAAGATGGGCAGCCAGGTGCACGTGGTGACACTGGATCACCAGGAGCTCCAGGTAACCCAGGACAACAAGGATCTCCCGGACAAAATGGATTACCAGGATCACCGGGTGAATCTGGAGCAGCTGGATCTCCAGGATTAGATGGTAGTAAAGGTGATGTTGGTGCACCGGGACAGCCAGGTTTGGAGGGTAGACCAGGTCGAAATGGAGAACCAGGAAGAGATGGTAATGATGGACAGCCGGGACTGCCTGGAACTCCAGGACTGAGAGGTGAGCCAGGTTCACAAGGTCAACCAGGATCTCCAGGTAGAGATGGTAATCCTGGGAGCCCTGGCCAAGATGGGAGAGATGGAGTTAAGGGAGCGTCTGGGAACACAGGTGCTCCTGGACAGCCTGGAGCACCAGGCCAACAAGGCAATGCTGGACAGCCTGGAGAACGAGGGCAGGATGGTCTGCCGGGTAGTGATGGAAATCCTGGTAGAGATGGAAATCCCGGTGCACCTGGAGACAGGGGCGCTCCAGGGGCCGCAGGCCAGCCAGGTGTAGATGGACTAAATGGACAGGATGGAAGAGATGGTCAAAATGGTGCTAAAGGAGAAAGAGGCGACATAGGAGCACCAGGACAACCAGGAGCTCCAGGCATAGCTGGACAGCCTGGATTACCAGGAGCCCCAGCTCCAGCTGCCCAAAAAGGTGCATCTGGTGCACAAGGTCAACCTGGAGCAGATGGAGCACCAGGTCAATCAGGATCACCAGGTCAAGATGGGATTGACGGTAGGGATGGTACTGATGGTTTACCCGGAAGAGATGGAAGTAAAGGTGAGAGTGGTGCTAGAGGTGAGCCTGGAGCTCCCGGACAGGATGGAAGAGATGGTAAACCAGGGCAACCAGGTAATCCTGGTGCAAAGGGTGATAGAGGCGAACCTGGTATTCCAGGTGCTAGAGGTCAGGATGGGTCTGCAGGACAGCCTGGAGCACCTGGTGAGAGAGGAAATGATGGTCGCCCAGGAAATGATGGTATACCAGGTCAGGATGGAAGACCTGGAAACCAAGGAGCGCCTGGTAATCCTGGACGAGATGGAAATCCAGGTCAGACTGGTGCAGCAGGCCAACCTGGACAACAAGGGGAGCGTGGTCAGCCAGGTCAACCGGGTCAGCCCGGCCAACAAGGTATACAAGGCTTGGCAGGTCAGCCTGGCGCAGCAGGACAGCCTGGAGCAAATGGAATGGATGGACAGCCAGGAAGAGATGGTGAACCAGGAGACGATGGCTCACCAGGCTTTCCCGGAAACGATGGTCAACCAGGAGCCCCAGGTCAAGATGGACGCGATGGAGCACCAGGCGATAGAGGAGCTGATGGTCAACCAGGACTGCCTGGTCAAGATGGGCAACCAGGACGTCCTGGTGTTAATGGAGCTCCTGGGGATACAGGAGCAGTTGGTGAACCAGGAGCACCAGGCACACCTGGAAATGATGGGTTGCCTGGAAGACAAGGAGACCGTGGAGCACCTGGAATGCCAGGTTCCCCAGGTCGCCCTGGAGATAGGGGGGAATCAGGACAAAATGGACAAGATGGTGTGCCAGGTCGTGATGGACAGCCTGGTGAGCCAGGTCGAGATGGATTTCCAGGTTTAGCAGGAGCTGTTGGACAGAAGGGGGAAAGAGGCGATCAGGGCCAACCGGGTCTTCCAGGCCAAGATGGTGAAAATGGCAGGGATGGGGTGGATGGCCTTGATGGTGCCAAGGGGGAAGCAGGCCTGAGAGGCCTAAAAGGAGAATCTGGAGCTGCAGGGTTTAATGGTGCTACTGGAGCACCGGGACTGCCAGGACAACCTGGTTCAGACGGACAGCCCGGAGTGCAGGGACTACCTGGTGATAGAGGCAGTGACGGAAACCCAGGCACACCAGGACTTCCAGGACAAGACGGAAATCCAGGTCGAGATGGGCAATCTGGATTCCCTGGTGCCCCAGGACAACCCGGACAGCCAGGAGAGCGTGGTCAGCCTGGTGAACAAGGAAGGCAAGGACTTCAAGGTACTCCAGGCACACAAGGTCAGCCAGGAGCACCTGGAGCGCCTGGAGTTGCCGGGCAAGATGGTAATCCAGGACTTGATGGAGCATCAGGAGCGCCAGGACTACCAGGAACTCCTGGTAATGATGGAAAACCTGGTTTTCCAGGGCAAGATGGCCGTAACGGTGCACCAGGAGAGAGAGGTTCAGATGGCCAACCAGGTACCCCCGGACAGGATGGTCTTCCAGGAAGAGATGGGGAAAATGGATTAGCTGGCCAACCAGGTTTACCGGGTCAAGATGGAAGAGATGGCGATCGCGGAGCTGATGGTTCACCAGGTTTACCTGGGCAACCTGGATCCCAAGGATTGAGGGGAGAACAAGGAGCACCTGGTGCTCCCGGCAGGGATGGAGAACCTGGCCTACCCGGTCAGTCTGGTGCTCGAGGATATGATGGATTCCCAGGCAGAGATGGAAAGCCAGGAATAAGAGGTGAACCAGGACAGCCAGGAGCAAGAGGACAGGATGGTTTCCCCGGTCAAGATGGTCAACCGGGGCAAGCTGGCTCACCAGGTCAAACGGGTGCTCCAGGGTTCCCCGGTCAAGATGGTCAACCAGGTCAACGTGGAGTACCAGGTACAGCTGGGAGAGATGGTGAGCGTGGATTGCCTGGAGCACCAGGTCAAAATGGCTCCCCGGGATCAGATGGATTGCCAGGTCAACCAGGTAATCCAGGGAATCCTGGTCAAGATGGGCAACCAGGACTTCCAGGAAATGATGGTAGACCTGGTGCTTCTGGTGACCAGGGTGCACCTGGAAGAGATGGTGTTGATGGTAGAAATGGAAATGATGGTCAGGATGGTTTTCCGGGTATAGATGGAAGACCTGGAGCTAGAGGAGAACCGGGTAAGCATGACTTAAACAAGTTCACAACAAAACCTATACTATAAGCTTTACACCCTCTGACTTTTTAAGCTTGCAAAATACATAATTTATGTAGTTGTTTTAACGTCTCAAGTTGTTACAAATAAACTATACACAACATGTTAATCAGCAGAAAAATGTGCCATTTTGCTACATGAGGTGGCTATTTAATAAAAGAGGCTAAATCTTTTATTGTTCATATAAATAACGTTATACGAGTGTAAAAGTACGCGCAAGAACTCTCTGCTAGCTAATATTTTTGAGTCCATTTTTTGAGTACATTGTGTACGAAAATTAGCAGGATGATGAGATACAAAATATTGTAAGGGAGTTGATTTGTTCCAGGCTTACCAGGAAAAGATGGCCAACCAGGAGTAGCTGGATCCACTGGAAATCAAGGACAACCAGGTCAACCGGGTCAACCTGGCTCCCGAGGAGAGCCTGGCACACCAGGTCAATCAGGAGCTCCAGGACAACCCGGAAGTAGAGGAAACGATGGAAGCCCTGGAATTGATGGTGCACCTGGTCAGCCAGGAACTCCAGGACAAGATGGGTTTCCAGGTCAGACTGGAGCGCCCGGTCAAAATGGACGCGATGGTGCACCAGGAGATCGTGGAGCTGATGGGTCTCCAGGTTTACCGGGTCAAGATGGAAACCCAGGAAGAGATGGCAACCCAGGATCCCCAGGACAGCCGGGTCAAGTTGGATTACCAGGTATGAGCCAATATGTGAAAATATGCCAGGGTTCTAAACCACTCCCAATTACTGTAAAGTCTGGGTTATTATCCGGTGGCGTTCACCTCTTACCTGATTTTTCAAACAGGCTCCTAAGGATTACGCTTGACTTATAACCTCTGCATTCAGCTTTAATGAATTAAATAATGACTCCTTTTGTTGACTTCAGGATGTTAGAGATCAAATGCAACAAATGTATTTTGATTGGGGATTAGCATCTATCAAAGTCTCTGATTACCAATTGCACCGGCTTGTTGTTTAAGTGTAGGACCCGCGTTTGACCTTGGCTTTACGGTACTTGGATTTTAAGGTTTAAAAAAGTGACCGGTTTGGATTTCCGCAAAACTTGTCATTTGTTCTGAATTGGTTATCATTGTAATTTGGCCTTGACAGTATTACTAAAATAAAGTAAATCTAGTGATGGAGTAATCTCCTACACCCTTTAATTGTGGGAGCAAACAATTTATAATGTTTGTTGAAAACCGCTGGTGAAATGATAGCAACCCTGTTGTTGACTGTTTCTATAAGGATCTTTATCAGGAAAAAAATTGACATCTTGACAAGCTATTGTTAAAAGTAAGGCATTTGCAGAATCAGCATTGAATAAAATACATACACTCGCTAATTCGTAAATTGAGCTAGCGGGAGTACGATTTCCGTCAGGTTGAGATGCCTGCTTTGCATAGCTCCGCATGCATACCCTATGAAACAACAACACTTATTTATATTTTGCTGGTCAACCAAATTTTTATCTACTCAAGTGTCTTCCCGCTAACAGCATAAAATGATAAGTGGATGTTATGCTTTTTTCTCCAAAAACCTAATATTTCAGAAAAAAAGTTATTCAATACATGTACATGCATAGCAGGTTTTCATTCAGAACATACATTAAATCTATAATCTGAAATGTTTTATAGGAGCGGATGGTAACCCAGGAAGAGACGGATCTCCTGGATTACAAGGGAATCCAGGTGAACGAGGTAATGACGGCTCACCAGGCAGAGATGGAGAGAGAGGGCAGGACGGCAGGCCTGGAGCTGATGGCAGACCTGGTGATAGAGGTGCACCAGGTTCACCAGGCATTGATGGTCAGCCTGGGCAACCAGGCTCACAAGGACAACCAGGTAGAGATGGGAATGATGGTAATCCAGGAGCACCAGGTAGAGATGGCTTCCCAGGGCAACAAGGACAACCTGGAGCACTAGGGCAAAAAGGAGCTAATGGTGATAATGGCCAACCTGGTGCTCCCGGGCAAACAGGAGCACCAGGCAATGATGGAGTACCCGGCAGAAATGGCCAGCCAGGGCAGCGTGGCGAGCAAGGAGATCAAGGTTTACCAGGCCAACCTGGTCAAGATGGGTCCCCTGGCACAGCTGGGCGTGATGGGCAAGATGGACTCCCGGGTAACCCAGGAAATGACGGTCGCCCAGGAGCACCCGGTAATGATGGACAGCCAGGAAATCCAGGAAGAGATGGGCAACCAGGTCAGCCTGGATTCAGAGGAGAACAAGGTTTACCTGGACAAAATGGAATTGATGGATTACCAGGACAATCTGGTGCTCCAGGTGCTCCTGGGAGCGATGGGCAACCAGGATTCCCAGGACAACCGGGTGCCCCGGGCCAGCCCGGTCAAAGGGGTGAAAACGGTAGCCCAGGCCAACAAGGACAAGCTGGAGCTCCTGGAAGGGATGGTTTACCGGGTCAAGATGGGCAACCAGGTAATCCGGGGCAACAAGGACAACAAGGCCAACCTGGTGCTCCAGGGCAACCAGGTCAAACAGGAGCTCGTGGTAATGATGGGCAGCCTGGGCTCCGAGGATTAAAGGGAGAGTCTGGAGCAGCAGGATTCAATGGGGCAACAGGTGCAACAGGAAGACCTGGACAACCTGGTAATGATGGACGCCCAGGAGATCGGGGGCTACCTGGTCAAAATGGAGAGCGGGGATTTCCTGGTCAAAATGGGCAACCCGGAAACCCTGGTAGAGATGGTCAGCCAGGACAAAGAGGAGATCAAGGTCAAAGAGGTGAGCCTGGTCAGGCAGGTCAACCAGGACGCGATGGACAACCAGGACAAACGGGAGCAAGAGGACTAGATGGAACTCCAGGACAGCCTGGTTCTATTGGGGAACCTGGAGCTGTTGGACAGCCAGGTACACCAGGAGACGCAGGAAGGCCAGGAGTAGATGGCTTACCTGGCAGGGATGGAAACCCTGGCGCACCAGGTCAGGTTGGGACACCTGGCAACCCTGGATTAGATGGAAGCAAAGGTGAACCTGGACTACCTGGTCGTAATGGAGAGGATGGTTTACCAGGCCAACCAGGAGCTCCTGGTCTAGATGGACAAAACGGTGAGCAAGGAGCACCAGGAAACCCAGGTAGAGATGGCAACCCTGGTTTGAATGGTGCAAATGGACAACCTGGAAACCAAGGAGCTCCAGGGGCTCCCGGACGAGATGGGCTACCTGGATCAAGAGGCGAGCCTGGAGCCCCAGGTCAACCTGGGCAAGCTGGTAGAAATGGAAATGATGGACAACCAGGATTTCCCGGAGCAACAGGAGTGCCTGGGCAGCCAGGTCAAAATGGTATGTACCGCTCTCTTTTTCTTCCTTGTATGTCTAATGTTTCAATTATCTTTATGTAAGTTTAATTATCATGTTATCAATATATTGTCTCCACCGTACAAAATCTTGAATCATTGGTTTGCAAATAACCAATAACGCACCTATTGGTATTGGGCTTCAAGTTTTGAAAGGAAAATGTCCATGGATAAATGAGTGTCATAGTTTTATTTTCATCCTGCTTATTATTATGACTGTGAATGTGACTGTGAATTTCAATAATATCAAGCAAATTTTGGGTATGTCATAGAAAAAAAATGTTGCCGTCATCCAGCCAAAAGCTCATGTAGGACAATGACTATGATTGGCATCTAGGCCTACATATAATCTATACTTTGCACTTTACAAATTGAAGATTTTGTAGAAGCTTGTCCTAATTATTTACACAAGAAAAAACAATTTCAAAATCATGCAATTAAAAATTATGTTACTTTTACTCTTTTAGGACAGCCAGGTGCAGCTGGTATTCAAGGAGCCCCAGGTAACGATGGGGCACCTGGACAGCCAGGAAGAGCCGGAGATAGGGGTCTTCCTGGTGAGAGTGGAGCGCCTGGTAACCCAGGACAGCGAGGAAATGATGGACAGCCTGGCAACGATGGTCAGCCTGGAGCACCAGGAACTCCGGGCAGAGACGGCTTTCCTGGACAAAATGGTAATCCTGGACAAAGGGGTTCACCAGGGACACCTGGTAACCCAGGGCAACAAGGTAATCCTGGAGCAATTGGAGCTACTGGAGCTCCAGGTTTGCGAGGATTGAAAGGAGAATCTGGCGCCGCTGGTTATAATGGTGCCACAGGTGCTTCTGGGGCTGCTGGCAATCCAGGTAGAGATGGCCAACCGGGAGCACCCGGTCTGCAAGGTGTACCAGGTGTTGATGGGCGACCAGGTCAGCAAGGAGCTCCTGGGGCTTCTGGGTCTCCTGGAACTCCAGGACAACGAGGATTGACAGGTTCGACTGGTAGCCCAGGACTGCAGGGACAACCTGGAAATGAAGGTCGACCAGGCCAGGTGGGAGCACCTGGAAGACCTGGTAATGATGGTCAGCCAGGTAGACAAGGAGATAGGGGTCAACAAGGACAAACTGGTGAACCAGGACGTATTGGAGCTACTGGACGACAGGGAGCACCTGGTCTGGATGGTCAACCAGGCATACCAGGAAATGATGGTATCCCGGGTCAGCAAGGGGCCAGAGGTTTGAAAGGAGAGAGTGGAGCTCAAGGTTTTAATGGAGCTACGGGATCAACAGGTGCGCCTGGTACACCTGGACAAGATGGCGCTCCAGGACTGCAAGGAGTATCTGGTGTACGTGGACAGCCTGGATTACCTGGTACACCTGGAGCCAAGGGAAGCCGAGGGCAACCTGGTGTTCCCGGTTTAGCTGGCGCAGTAGGATTACCTGGCACCCCAGGACGTACAGGAGCGACAGGCTTAAGAGGAGCTGACGGAGCGCCAGGACAACCAGGAGTTCAAGGTGCTGCTGGAAGTGATGGTATGAAAGGAGAAAAAGGAAGCCAAGGTGATACTGGAATCCAAGGACAGCGAGGTCAAAAGGGAGAAAGTGGTGCAGCAGGCTCTGATGGGGCTACTGGCGGCACTGGCGCTACAGGAAGACAAGGTATACAAGGAGAGCAAGGGTTACAGGGTGCGCCTGGTACCAGAGGTCAAGATGGCTCTAAGGGCCAAAAGGGCGAAAGCGGTATTCAAGGTGAAAATGGTTCCGTTGGTGCTACTGGTGCGCCTGGTTTGAATGGTGCTCAAGGCCGTAAAGGAGATCAAGGATTACGCGGCCTGAAAGGTGAAAGTGGTGCTGTTGGATTTAATGGTGCAACAGGAGCAACAGGTGCACAAGGACTTCCAGGAAACCCAGGAGCTCCTGGTAGGGATGGTCAACAAGGATTGAAGGGTCAGCAAGGAGATAGTGGTGCAGATGGACAAAAGGGTGAAATAGGTCAACCTGGAAGCGATGGAGCACCTGGATTGCCTGGAGTGACTGGCAATAATGGTCTTCCGGGTGTTAATGGTGCCAAAGGTCAGAAGGGAGAGTCTGGTGCTGTAGGAACTGATGGAGCAACTGGGTCTACAGGAGCTACTGGTCGAGCTGGGGCACCTGGAAGACAAGGTGACACAGGAGCACAAGGCCAGAAAGGAGAGAGCGGAATTGTTGGACAGGTTGGTGCAACTGGCGCTGCTGGACTCCCAGGAGTAGACGGTCTAAAGGGAGCAAGTGGAGACAGGGGACAAAAAGGAGAGAGTGGAGTAATAGGGGAGTTTGGAGCTACTGGAGCTACGGGAGTTGCAGGCAGGGTCGGAGCGACTGGAATACAAGGGGAGCAAGGATTCAAGGGCCAAAAAGGAGAAAGCGGTGTTGCAGGTCTCATAGGTGCTACTGGTTCTCCTGGGTCTAATGGATTACCAGGTGTCCGTGGCCAGAAGGGAGATGATGGTGCTGTCGGACGTGATGGATTGCCTGGTGCTACGGGGTTCCCTGGAGTAAAAGGTGAGAGCGGTATTGCCGGAGAACCAGGTAGAGATGGTATCAATGGAGCTCCTGGGTTGAAAGGTCAGAAGGGTGAATCTGGTGCGCAAGGTTTCAATGGAGCTACAGGCTCACCTGGAGCACCTGGAGCACCAGGAGCCAATGGGCTTCAAGGGGCAAAAGGACAAAAAGGAGAAAGCGGAATACAAGGGCTAGATGGTCGCATTGGAGCTACTGGTTTGCCTGGGCGTAACGGTTTAGACGGTGTAGATGGAATCAAGGGTCAAACTGGAGATCAAGGTTTCAAGGGGGCTCGTGGAGAAAAAGGAGAATCAGGCTTAGCTGGATCTCGCGGTGCTCCAGGAGCGACCGGAGTTCCCGGAGATAATGGCTCCAAAGGACAGAAGGGAGATTCTGGTATTGATGGCTTAGATGGTGAAACAGGTTCACCTGGAGTCCAAGGTGCCAAAGGTGACATAGGATTGCAAGGTATGTTAGCAATCCATTCACAAGTGAATATTATACTGATACCAACACCGTGAAAACTGTTTATAATTGTTTGATTGTTTGAGAACTGGGTTCTCTAACTTAAAGTCGATTTTTCTCAAAATCAACCTTTTGCTTAATCTTTCGAATTCAAAACCCCTTCAGTTCAGAATTTAACTTTTTATATGTCGGAGAAAAAGTATGGCGCACACCTGACCAACTAGCACTAAATGATCTGATTAATGAAACGCAAGATTCATTGCGCGTTGTAACAAAGTCATAATATTTTTGCATCCATGCTTGTAATGTGGTCTACGTATGTAAACAAAAAATATTGATTTAATCCATGTTGCATGTACATTGTTATTGTGATCTATAACTAATAATAATTATTTTCTGTTCTCTGAATTTAAACAGGTGCTCCAGGACAACAAGGTATTAAGGGAGAGAGAGGTGCACCTGGAGGATTTGGCCAAACAGGTGCTGATGGAGTAAAGGGACAAAAGGGAGAATCTGGTGCTCCAGGAGCTAATGGACTTGCTGGTGCGCAAGGAGAACAGGGTATCCGAGGACTCACTGGTGAAACTGGAGCTAAAGGATCTGTTGGAGATACTGGTGCAAAGGGTGTGAAAGGAGAGTCAGGTTTGGCTGGTGAAAGAGGATTGGTAGGAGCAACAGGTTTGAGAGGATTGAAAGGAGAAAAAGGTGAGAGTGCTCAAGACGGTGCTAGAGGTCAGACTGGTGCGCCTGGTGTTAGAGGTAATACAGGAGCTGCAGGTGCTAAGGGAGAACCTGGACAAGACGGAACTCCAGGTGTGCGAGGACAAGATGGTCTACCAGGACTCAAAGGTGAGTCTGGTGTGCCTGGAGTCACAGGTGCAAATGGACTTGACGGTGCTCCGGGAGAAACTGGTGCTAAGGGAGAGTCTGGAACACCAGGTGGGGTAGGAGCTACTGGAGCACCTGGCAAAGATGGGACTGCTGGATTGACAGGAGACACTGGCGCACCAGGCTTACAAGGGGTCACTGGAGCCAAGGGTGATTCAGGAGCACGAGGAATAACAGGAGCTGCTGGCGCTCCAGGCTTAAATGGGGCACCAGGTGTTACTGGAGAGAGAGGACAGACTGGTGCAGCAGGACAGAAAGGAGAATCCGGTAGCAGAGGCGAGACTGGAGCTAAAGGTGACAGTGGCACAGCAGGTCAAAAGGGTGAGCAGGGTGAAACCGGACTACAGGGTCTTCAGGGACGCCAGGGTGATACTGGTGCCAAAGGTGACTCAGGAATAGCTGGTGATGTCGGAGCCACCGGTGAAAAGGGAGCTCAAGGAGATCGTGGAGACACTGGAGCGGCTGGTAAAGATGGAAAAGATGCAGACAATGTCAATGAGTGTATGGATGGTAATAACGGCGGATGTCAAGATGTGTGTATCAATACCTTGGGTGGCTACTACTGTGCCTGTAGCAAGGGCAGACAATTGAGCTCTGCACCCTCTCTTAACTGTGATGGTAAGTCAACTTCCTTTAGAAAAATATGTACTGTAATTATGTTGAGGAAAAAGATTCGTATATTTTATCATCATAAAGACATGTACAGTATTCACAATGTGAGTCATAGCTTCGTGCACTACAGTTTCTGATGTAATTTTCTGCAAATATAGGTGCACTTAGGCAAAATATAATATACAGTACAAATTTTTTGATAGGACTTTGCTGAAATGATTAGCTTAACTCAATCTGAATCCCACTTTAAATATTTTATACCGTGGCGTTGTCATTGATACCGCAATCTAACATCTTGTATTTCAGCTGGAACACGCTATTGTGAGCATTTCTACTACTATGGAACTCTATGCTACTGCAAAGTTGGCGGCGTAGTGAGCCTCATCAACGGCACACGCTGCCAGGACACCAATGAGTGTTTGGTTAACAATGGAGGGTGCGAGCACACGTGCACTAACACCGATGGTAGCTACACCTGCTCATGTGACGCTGGGTATAAGCTGCAGAATGACGGACACGGCTGTGAGGATGTTAACGAGTGTCGTGACTCCACCATCAACCATTTCTGTGATGGTAACTGTGTCAACACTATCGGTGGATACTTCTGTACCTGCCCAGACTATCAGCAGCTGCTACCAGGCCAAGTTACCATACACAGCCGAGAAATCCCAGAAACATCTTGTCAAAACTTCCCTGCCAATCACATACAGAGTTACTTTGACTGCCAGAATCCATCGACAAACTTTGGCTTAAACACATGCTCTTGTAGAGATACTGCTGGAAATACTGGAGTGGTTGCCAACACTGGCGGATGCTTAGGTGAGTTGACCTCACTTGAAACTCTTTGATTTCAGTTTTGCCAAGTTATTTGTGGATTTTACAACATCCCTAACACAGACTCCTATATCCACCCAACCATTGACTGTAATAAAACCCGTTTGTTTACCCATCACCAAAAATTCAAATTAAACATTCGGTATTGATTCATAGGTGATACTTGG
>ERZ1740056.59-NODE-59-length-13689-cov-6.824116_pt1 | contig 13689 bp, 6 predicted proteins | sample MGYA00581746_ERZ1740056 | MGnify/ENA primary metagenome ERZ1740056 (study PRJEB43018, sample SAMN04849745) | marine metagenome | isolation source: floating plastic debris | place: Pacific Ocean | collected 2008-09-01 | study: EMG produced TPA metagenomics assembly of...
CTGGACGAGGCAACTTTTGTGATGTCATTTTGAGATGTAACCAAAGGATAGAATTCGGATAGGTTGCAAAAATATTTAATCTTTAGAAACTTAATGCAGAACCCCGGAATTCCCGATCAAATACCCCGAAGTGCTGTAATCATTAGCTGGATGAAGCATGAATTAACATGCATCTTTTCTACTGGATATGGAAATAGAAGACTTTTTGAGCGGTGTATGATTTATATCATAGAAATGTGTAACTGATTGATCTGATTGGGTAGTCTTAAAGGAAGCTAATTTAACTTGAGAGAGAGAGAGAAAACCCCAGATTCATCTGTAATACCACGCGAGAAACTTTCTACTGTTAACAATTTCTATGTGTTGGGATGTAAATAACTACATGTAATGCATTATTGTAGCTTTTGGATCACACACCAGTGCATCTGCTCGTTCCCAGCAAACACAGTAAATTACTTTAATTACAAAAAATTTAACTTAGGCCATAGCACAAGGATATTGTATGTCAATTTTTTTAGTATATCAAAACAGGCCATTAAAGATGTCATAAGTTTACGATGAAAATGACCATGATGTCCCCGGTACAATGTTACCTATGCTGACCTTTGCTGTCCTTGCCTTGACAAGGTAAATATGCCGGCATCCTATTTAGATTTGAACTTGAAATCAAATATGGGCTGATATGTGAAACACCCAATAAAAGGTCCGGCAGCCAAATTAAAATTGGGCAGCGGCAGACTATGTACTGTTAAATAATGGAACAGATCATTGTTTTTAGTCTACTTCCTATGAGAGCTGAGTGGTTTGTACCTGCTAATGACAAAACAAATGATATCTAAATGTCAGCATAGTAAGCATTGGACTAAGTGCTGCCTCATCCCAAATCTGAATGTAGATTTCAGTGTGATGTGTTTAGACAGCATGATTTCAAACCAATACATCATCTTCGTAGACAGGATGTATAAAAAAAGTATGGCCCCACTTTTTGAAAGGTTGCATAATAATTACTATGCCTGTCATTCAGATGTCATAATTATGACATTGATATGAAAATTTTCCATAAATGCTGCCAGAAAATATCATAATTTTCATAATTTTTTGCAACACCACACGATTATCACAAAAAAGTCGCCTGCTTTTCCAGCAAATTTCATTTTTAGTTTGTTTGGGTTATCAGTACATTAATAGATATCAATATTATAAAAGTTGTAATTGCATCCCATAAATGCACTTATGACCTGTCTAGAAGTCATCATACTGTAGTACAACAACACCCATAATGCAAATTCAATTTATAAACATTCTCAACTTCTCTTTTCTTCATCATCATACATTTTGCTTTTCACAATGCAAACATTGTATTTGATCATCAACCTTTCCCATTAAAAATACGCACAACGTTGATGTGGCAACACTTTCTGGTAGTTTTCATACCCAGGCCTACGTCGTTTCAACCTGTCGATCACAAGTTTTGTAACCAAACACTATAACACACTTACAGCTTACTGAATAAAATTGCAGTAGGTCAACCTTGTATTGAATACCTTAAGTCGTCCCATCAATTAGAGGTATCTTTGATATTTGAGAAAACAGAAGAATGTGTTAATATTAGAGATGTTATGTAACTGTTTATTCAGCGCTGCCTGTACAGACGTTACATTACACAATCGTAGATAATTATCATGATTTGCTCATTTGACTCGGCAAATTGGCACAATGCGATTAGGTAAGATCAAAGTATGTTTAACCCTGGGACATCGTACACCCTGCAACCACGGTCAACACTTTGGGGTGCTGGTATGTAAGCTAGAGGGCAATCGTTACGTGGGTATGGTGTTTACCCAAATCTAGAAACTAAGTAAGACTGTAATCACCGGCTATGCATAGAAGATATTAGATGAAGGGCCTTTCTTTGCAAAAGGCAATGGTGATGACGCACTACCATTATGAGAGGTTTATGGCCCATCCGGACTGACTTTTGCAGACTTTGATGGGCAATCAAGGCTTATCAAGCCTAGACACATCAACCATGAATCATGATGGGCAGCCGACTGAGAAAGTGTCAAAGCCAGCGCTCAGACAAATAAAAATCACATCCATCCTTTGTTCAATAGTGCTAATGTTATTGTACACCACGTCTTCCAAGGCTCCAAATGTGGTTAAAAGCTTGCGGTAGTGCCAATTTACTGCCGCAGTTGTAGTTTATTTTTCTCTGACTCATTAGACAGTGATTAGCGGTCATACGATAGCCACGATCATGTAGTCATAGGTTTACCACAGTCATGTTAATAAATTCGGAAGTTGTTGATATTCCATTGTCTCCTCATCAGTTTGCTTTATGTTTTCAAATTAAACATTGTGATAATTGAATCTTTCGGCTCAAAAGGGTACAGTTTTATTTTTTGAGTACATTATTTTTATCTGCTGTATTGGAATTAAATCTGACCACTGAGATATGAGAATTGATTCATCGCTCCATCACCTGCATGGAGCACTAGACTAGGCTAACTTTATGTGCAAATTATATTGTGTTCAAATGGTAGGTGCTGCACAGCAAAATTTAAATCGATATGCGCTCATGAGTTGCACCTAAAGAGGAATGCCATCATCTAAAGTGGACAGTAAATGGACAGCGGTAGAACTCTTTACCCTGCAAATTAAAACTCGATTGATAGCAAAAGGTTTTTCCAAGTATTTTTGAGGTCTATTTCCCTAGGCTGAAAACTTCTTTTTCGAATTTTATTGAACGCTATACTTCTCTATATCAATTTCGGGATGTTTTTACACACAGTTCAAAAAAGATACGCTATTCTTACAAGTGGTTACAGTACTGATCATTCAGAGGATTACCTTTGCAATTGAATGAGTAGGGTCACTGTTGGCGTAAAAACCACCCTAAATCTGACGACTATTCTGTGTAAGTTATCACTTAGTGAACCGATACACAAACTTAGTGGTTTGTTTTACACACAAAATATCCAGTTACCATGTAACCGCAGCTATTATCTTGTGTACTTTGGGGTGCGCTGTGTAAGCGCAACTATCTCACTAGGTTTTCCATCTTGCAACCAATGTTTGCTTGCCAAAATGATTATGCAATGTCATTTTGCTTTTCTTTAATGACCATCAAGTAGAAATTCAAGGTGCGTAACATAAATCTTAGAAAAGTTCCAATGTACAAAGGTAAACGCTTTTTGGCAGCTATTTTATTGTTAAAACAAAAGCTGGTGACATCTCAATAATAAAACTTGTGGAGTAAATAAATATATCAGGAAAATATTGATACCAAAGGTTGACGCTCTGATTTTTGTGAAATTATCAGCTGACTTGGCAGGAGAAAGCCCCATGACAATCCGTGCCAACCGGTTGCTTACTCTCAAATATCATGCTTTCAAAGCGTTCAACTTGATAAACATTTACAATTTTATACATACATTTTATTGCAAGCCGTCATCTGCTTTATGTGGATGGACCAAAACTTACAATTACGCCCACATTGTAATCAGGTTGGCCTACATTTTCTGACAATAATCTCATGCAGCATGTCAGGAGTGTTTTAAGTTAAGTTGATCATGGGTTTCAAATCAATGTTATATAACATGTTTGCTTTTTAACCAGTGATGTCTTTTCCAATGTTCACCTGTCAATTACTTGATGATCATAGTGCCACAACACAAACATGATGTTTTTTACAGTTGCAAGGCTGCACATATTCTTTGAAAAAAATGTAACTGACCAGCCAGGGTAGATTATAGTGTTCTTACGTGATAATCACAGAAATACCAGGAGGTTAATAAACAATTTGGAAACTGTAGGGCTGCAGCGACCATGGCATAAGACTAGGTCTTCCATCACAATCTTCTTGTATGTTAAAGTGATTGCTGAGTTCAATTTTCAGATAAGGTACAGATATTGTACAGGCATGTAGAATTTACAGAAATCTCAGTTTTAAATATTTCGTGAAAGCTATTCAGGTCTCAAACTACAAGTTTGCATGAAAATGACATGACCTGTACTTGTCTGGTTTGGTTGGGGGGGGGAGGTGGCTGAAGTGACTTACCTCCCTAGACTGTAGATTTCGTACTTTAGAATGTTATCATTCACACATCTTTTAGGCAGGGTTGATTTACAAAAAGGAGGTGTGTAACTCTTACAATATGGAGGCCTGTCAACCATACATGATTTTTAAATTTACAGGATCTACCGTGGAGGGTTAGCCGTTACCTACTGCAGCAGCAAAGCAGTGGGGTTGTCGGCGTGCTTTCCCTCAGGAAGAAGGCATTCATAGAATTCAACTCGGTGACTTTCATCAAACTCAAACTTAAACTCCTTGCTGCCATATTAACCAGCATTCATATTTTACACATTTTACACATCATTTTCAAATTTGGCAAGTTTGTCATAACCAAAATAGTCATATTCTTAATCCAAAAAAATCTTTCTTCTTGTAGGATATATTCAACAAAACAGGTGTTACATACGGTTATAAATCGGAACTTCGGTGGGTCTTGGTCCTGGCACAAGTCCATCCCATCTTCAGTTGCATTCTTCATATATGTAAACAGAAGTTTGTTGTAAGTCTCAAACCATTTGGATTCATTCTCACTCATGTTACGCTGGATATCTTGTGGTATGTTCGTTCCAAAGCCCCATCTAAGAGACTTTATGTATTTCAACCTGGTCGTTCTAAAATAATATATAATACTTTGTTATACATTATGTAAATTTAATTATTTAAGTCCCAGGGTTCCTGTAATAGCGTTTTTATAATACATGTACCAAGCCACCAACTCCCTAATACAGAATACACACAATGCAAACAGATGGCAGGGAGTTTGTAAACTCCCCGCTGATAGCAATGATGTATATTATACAAATGAGGAGTTGTCATCCTGCAAATTTTCAACAAATAATTCCATCTTAAAGCGTTCTAACAGTTGCAATTAGGCCTAAGGTTGTGTCAATGTATCAAAATAACATTAAAATTTGTAACGAATTGACATCAAAAAATGTCAGTTTCAATAAATCTCAATGCCATACACCAGTTTTCTTTCGGACTATGTCTAAACTTATCAAAACCGGCAGCCATATACATGACCAACGGTATGCAAATCTTGCTTGATTAATAGAAACCCGCAGCAGTTTTCCTTGGTTGACCCAACCATGGTTGATATGTCTAAAAGGTGACTGCTATGGAAATTTCATAAAACCAGAGTCATTTTGCGAAGTTTACCACATTCTTACAGATAAGCCGTGACACATCTGTGATTTCTGATCATGCCATAATGTCTCATCTTAACAGCCATAAACAGTTCATCTCTCTCCTCCTCAGCACCCAGGTTAGATCTAAAACAAAATTCCTAATAGAAATAATTACTCTACTCCTAATATTTTGCATAAATCTTCAAGATATAAAAAATGCTTTATTGGCAACCACCAGCAACAATGGATAGTCACACTTTCACTATTAGCCAGGCATTTTTCCAAAAACATGCACTTTTGCAACAATGATTGTATGAATAGCTATTAGATTTACCTAATTAAAATATCCTATCTCCAAGACATTAACAAACTCACACGTTAAAAGTGAAATGTCCACTTCAGTTTCTACTTTGGGGAAGGCCAAACTCATGAATTCACAGCGCTTTGATTAGTTTTGATAAATCTGGCAAGGCCACCACACAACTTATGGAGGTGTTGAGCACGTATAGGCTATACTAGAAAGAGCAATCGGTTTGTTCTGGCAAAAACATACTGCAGGGCTATTCAGCATGTATGGTGAGGAATAGACTGATTGGTCAGCCTAGTTATGTGGCATAGTTTGTGTGGGTCCCTGCAGGACTTGGGAGACATGATCGATGCCTGATACCTACACGTCTTGTTTATTTTGATCGAAAAGGTCCTGCATCTCCTCAAATACCTCTTGTAACACTTTGTCCTGTTGAAAAAAGAAGTAAAATTTTTAATTTTTCATTACAAAGTGGGATGGAGATATGTTCAATGTTCTGAAGATAACAACCAAGCAACCGAGGTTATGGTTAAAATTCCAACTGCATGTAGTGTACGCCCACAGCCAACCACTAGGACTCTGCATGGTACTCGCAGTGGATGGCTGTGAGTACACCTAGCTGCTTGGCTAAGGATAATGTTTAATACTATCTAATTATCACATAATCACTGTACATAGACTGCTTACTATTGAGTAGTAAGTAAATTATTATTAGATCTGGACCCTCACAAAGCCTCAGTCCCCATAGACAGGCCTACCCACAGTAACTCCAACTGTGAACATAGCATACCATACCTGTGGGAGGTTGAGACTTTGTGATAGCCAATGATAGGCTATTACACTACTTACAAGCTGGGACCAATGAACTTCCAGGAAGGGAAGTTTATTGCTGGAACTTGGATGCTAGATTTCTACACCCAAGTCACACTCAGTCTCACAGCTACTCTACTGATATAAATCACATGGATTAGAGGAGGAACAGGCTTGTTGGCTAATCACTGGATTCATAGACATTGAGAGTCAGTGAGTGACTGAGTGCCTGTGAGTAAGAAAGAGTTACTGCAATCATCAAGCAATATATATGCAATAATTCTTTACTTTAGTTATCTATCAGAATCAGTTCAGTCCCATCATTTATTTTTCATTAAAAAAAGTAGTTGTACTCACATTATAGGTGGATAAGAAGCCTTTACCATCTGTATCACATCTCTTCAGCTCCTTAATCAATTCTGTACATCTTACTCCAAACATCTTTCACAGAAATCAGGCAAAATTTAAAATAATGCTGTAAATGCTCTCAAAAAATGCACTATCTCTAAAAATCCCATTCAATCACAATTGATTTCAGAAAGCAAATTTACCCGCCACATGGGTCAAGGGCACATGTAAAAAGTAATGTCTGTTGAGCAATTCCGAATCCGATGTGCAAATAACGAATAGTATTTTATGGTTTTCATGTGGATTCATTAGGCCCCGCCCAGAGCACCTTACAACCACTTGCTTTATATTGTAATGCATTTCTGCACATTGTAACAATATAACATAGATCTCTGAGCACAGCTGATGCACTATATCACAAGATATTCAATTCACAACAATTACAAGGAACTTCTACAACATTTTCTCTAGCCAAGAACTTCTCAGTCATCTGTCTAGTCTAACTCTGTAAAATATTTCAAGCAAGAAGCTTGTCAGAAAGGACATGCCTCCATATCTTCATGACACTGCCATGGTATTATCAGAAGAAGTAACGACAGCTTTGCGGACAACGGACATTGGTATGAAGAAAGTTAAATGTGTCCTAGTCGGAGATGGTGCTATCGGAAAAACAAGTCTTATCGTGAGCTACACAACTAATGGTTATCCAACAGAATATGTACCTACAGCCTTCGATAAATACACAGGTGAGGTATCGAACAGCTTAGCATTATATCTACAAATCCGTCATACGCATTATGTGTAGTTTTTAGTTGTCATAGCTCGTGCCTTGTCATAGTACGCAAATATCGTATTTGGATTGAGTTTCTGCAAAATCTGCAGAGGATGTTTTAACAAAACGTGCCAACTGTCTGTGGTTTTAACAAAAATGTAGACAAAAGCTACATGAGTAAATAATCAATTTGCAAGCCAGAATTTGTCAGGGCCTTCAATAAATTAATTGACAGCATGTGTAAGCTGATACAAGTGGCATTAGGATGAACTGAGTGGGCATTATACACTGGCTTACGCTACTGCATACCTCGATTATTAAATTAAGACCATAAAGCCCTTGTTTGACATGGGACAAAAGTATATTTGAGCTTGAGAATTTGCAGCCGCTTATGGCTTGTCCTGCGAGACGCGTTTTGATAAATTAAACAGCAGCGCTGGCCACAAAATGCACCGAGATTTTATTAATACCAAGGGTGGAGTCATGCGATTAGAATTAGCCTGGCAAGGACAGATGCTAGGGCACTCTATACAGCAGTTCATGCCTGATTACTTTATATTTGGACACAAACAAATAAAAATTTAATTCACTGGGCATAGACAGCCAACAAAACTATTTTAAATGTTTAACATCGGAGATCACGATTTGGGAGTATTGCAATAGCCTGGCATTTCTCAAGGGCTTTTGTGCATGTTTAATCAAACGTCATAATGTTTGTTTGCCGTCAGACAGAAGATATTACACTTGCGTTGGCTCTGTTGCGTATAATATCACACAACCCATTTGTGCTAAAATAATAGTGTTTACAAGATGGCTGGAGGAATTCTGAAATAAATGCCTCGGTTAAGTGTAGGTTTACACCCGACGAAAACAAAGCTTCATAGCTGCAATCGGAAGGGTAGATTGTATGCCAGACTACCGTTATTTAGCCTTACAAAGCTATGCATTATTACTACCCTGATACTCCATCATTGATATTGTTGGGATATGAATCACTGTAAAATTTTCAGTTTTGTCAACAATGGCTTTGAAATGAACACTACCAATAAAGTAGGTATTAATATTACATTGGCTAGCCTGCAGGTAAATACAATTACAGCCATGTCGGCTGATCATCTGTTAGCTATAGATATCAATCACCACTGCTGATATCTAAATGCAATAATTCATATCAAAATTGTTTTGCCTTATCAGATGTGCTGAGAAGCAAAAATGCTAGAAATGTATAGATATGATAATGTATCATCAGTATAACGACACCATCACCCAGTAACCCATCTCAATCTGTAACTATCTGTTAGTTTTACTGCCTATCATCATGACTGATATATAAGGGAAACGGTCAAGGAAGCTTCGCTAACAATGCTGGTAATAGTCCATCCCCCATGATGCAACAGTTGTATTTGCATCATGTAAGCCCTAGATTCAAGTCTATTAGCTTAGCCGCACAAAATTATGAAGTGAAATGGTGTATGTTTGTTTCTTGTTTTGACTGAACCAGTATGGTGCGATGCACGTGTTCAGTGATGTAATCTTGAGGGCATATGAGAAGACAATTGTTGATATAAGACACTGCAATATGATCGCCATATGGTTCTTCTGCTCACTTGACCATCAGGGTGTCACTTTTCCTAGTGTTCACTGAAGTTCAGGAGTTTTATTTCCTTCTGCGATTGATTCGATGTCATCATCAAATACTTGCATGCCATTAAGGTGTGAGAATAGGAAACTTTGTCTATTGTACTTATTGTGACCAAGGAGTTAGAACTCCTTGTTGTGACAGACATGACAAAGATGGTAGTAATTGCTTAGTTGGCAAACCAAGCAGAAATTTGAGACTTGTAACTCAACTTGATTTTGTCCTCACCCCATCAACCCAATAATAATATGAGGCCGCACGGAGCATGCAACGCCGATAAATTTATACAAATCGTGATGTGGATGCCTGAAAGCTGGAATTGATAACAAGCGGTTGCAGCCCACTAAACAGGACACGAAACTCAACTCAAACAGGTGTGCCATAGAAAATAAAACTACTTGATTCATTCAATCATTGACTGTTATGTAACAGAGATAGATCGACTTTTATATTGTTCATAAATAACATTATATAAGCTCAGTAGAATGGAAGAATCATCACTGATTCAATCACTGAACAATTTTCACAGCGTAGGCTACCACAATTGAAAAACATTTACCATCAACGTAATCACTACTATGTGAATATCACTGTAACATACACCATACATTTATAGATTTGAAAAGTAGTTTCTTGAAATCATAACACAAGGCCACCAAATGTTAGACTCGCTCAAGGCCAGTTAGTGTAACAATCATTTTCCTATCAAGTGTCAGACTAGTTGACTTGCAAGCCGCCGCCCCCTGCGTTCTCGGACAAGTGCAAGAAATCGCTAAATCCTCTTTGCCGATATTGTTTGTCAGATATTTGCAGCGCTTAACCTTTAAATAAGTCTACAAAGGCTTTATTAGCCACCCGATTAGCTTAACTAAAACTTTGTGTGCGTACTTATGGGGTTTGGCTACCTACTAAAAAAAATTATGCAGGTATTGAAACTAAATGCTTCGGGCATGCAGATTAGAAAATCTGGTTTGATGAATATGCTTTGATGGCCTTTTGATCCTTCTCAAAGTTTTGATTATGGTAATTATGCATCATGCTGCTTTGGGATCAAGTCCGCACTTTGAAGCGGTCTCAAAATACAGTCTACGCTGCTATCCAATGTTGGTTACCTATATCCTTGCTTATATGAATGGACTGCTGGGAAAATTAAACAAATCTCCCACCAGGAGGTGCGCTCAAGTCCCATGGCCCGTTGCCAGGGGGCAAATAGATATGTCATAGTATTTCTCAGCTTTTGTTCTTTTTGACTGTTGAGTAAGTTGTTAAAAGACTGAGAGGTGTCATGTAGCTCATTGTGCCCCCATTGAAAATCACTTAACTCCGTTCAATGTTTGTTTACTTGATTTTCCTGTGTGAGCTTTGCAAACCAAACGAGATTTCAACGGAGTAAAAAGACCCAGTAAATATTATGCTTACATATGTCAACATACAAATTTTAAACCACTTTTTCATGAATGGCAATGTTTATACAAAGCTGAGTTTGAATGAAAAGTCTACGCACCCAACTATGTGGGCAGTACCTTAATGTAAAAATAACTCAATGTGGACAATTTGTAAAATAACTTTGAAATGAAAGATTTTTATCAGTTTTTTTAAACAAACACCTTTTTTGTGAAAGCACTCATGATGCACCAGCTATTGATATTATGAGCTGCTTGATGACAAATTGATGATATGAGTCTTCTTCTTTGTGCTCAAGGCGATTACTGATCTCAAATTTAGTGACACAAATACATTAGTAGAGGGAGGGAGGGTGGGGGGACGTTTTCAAGACTGAAGGACAATGCTATAGGAAACCAATAATTATCCAAATTCAGCTCAATAGGCTATTACATCATATCATTGATCTTCTGAAAGACAGTGCGATGTATTTCACTCCAAGTCAAATATATTTATAGAGCCTATTATTACTAGCGATACTTTTTGTCGATGCTGTCTATTCAGTCCATCCCTTGACTTTCACAGTAGATGCGCTTTCGCTGCATCTTCTGCCATGTGGGGGACCAGATTTGTTTTTATTGTACTTGTGGAATGCTGTGCTTTTCCCATCACCATAATAATGTTGATTTTTTATTAATTCTTTATTTGTTCCTCTTTTTTGTAGCTGTCGTATCGATAGATGATCAGCCTACACACGTACAGCTTTGTGACACAGCCGGCCAGGTAATTATCATAACAAATTGATAAATTTTAACTACAAACTGGAGCGAATTGGGGCTCGGACTTATTTACAATTGCTGAATGCACATTTTTTAAGGTTGGAACATTGGCCATTACTGCCCATCCCTGGCAAAGTGTGCACTTGTGGTTAAATGAGACAAATTGGTTATGTCCAGATTTTCACGTTTGTGGTTTTATAATTTATCGGTTTCCAATCAATTTTGTAAAACACAGCTGTTGAACTGATTAAAAACTTGTCTCAGTTTTAAAAAGTGAATAAATGAACGCACTTAGCATGAGTGTGATTTTCATGATACGCCTTTCAGGTAATAGGGCTGAATAGAAAGCTATACATTTCACAGAGCTTTGAAAGGATATTGGCTTATTTACTCAAACTTTTTCTAAAAACATCAGATAGCGTTTTGCATCAGCAGATCAATTTGAACACAATCACCGATTCAACATGCAGAATCTTGACCAGATGGTGATATTGATGAAAATCTTATAGTTTTTTGCTCACTTTTCATTAAAGTTGACAGTGCGGCAATGTTGAAAGCTTCAAGGACATAAGATGAAGCTGTTATACAATGGTGCTAAAAGCTTTATATAAATAAACATTTATCAACAGCTGTTTCTAGCTGTTTACAGTTGTGTAAATGGCTCTTTTTGTATTTGCTCATCCAATTGGAGTGAGGAAATTGGCCCCTATAAAGCCTTTTTTTCGAAGCCATCACAAAGGATACCCAGTTTGATAGACCGATTTGTTTGCAAAGCTAGAAATTCTTTCACTTCAAAAGACTTCGCTGCAGTTTTCATATTTTTAAGAAGATAAGCTGGATGAAAATTCTATTCAAGTTTACATAACAAGCGGTATTTCGGGAATTAAAAGATAATTGTCCGGATTAAAATTTTTAGGCCAACAGATAAAGTTAAACCAAATCATTTTCAGTCTTTGAAATATGAAAAGCTATTTTAAACACATATAAGATAAATTCTTCCTCAACAAAGATGATTCAGCCAAGTTTAATTCCCTAGACAGTCATTATCAATTAACCATTGGTCAAAATATTTATTCCCACAGAAAGATAGAATCTTGTCTGGACCTCAAATTATAGAGTGTGTATATATGTCAACAATTGCATGTTATGAAACAGACAATGAATATGGATCGTAATTATTGTCACCATCTTCGAAAATTAGGCATAATTCTAGTGGAAAATGACATCTCTATCTTCAAATCTTCACACAAGACGAGGGATAAGGCATCAGAATGTATTTATATGATTTTTATCTGATGATGAATTAGCTATGACAATGGCTGGCTTATTTTGTCATGACATTCATGGTACCTATGATGGGTGTTGGGGTCATTTTCTGTCTAACGGTTAGGTATCACACTTGAGACAGTGAGTTGTCATTTTCATCGCCCTGCTATCAGACAAGAAATTTGTAGCCAAAGTTACCAACGACTTCAGGTCAATGTGCCACATTTGATAAGTTATCTCTTTCGAGGCAACAAGTTGGGGGTCATTATTTCATCACAGTGACAATCAGTCTATCCTATGTCTATCACGCACTCATGACCTGACTATGTAGAATAGTAAGTGTGTCCATCATGACATTGAATTTGAAACGATGGTTTTTCCAGTTTGCTGATTAATCCAGAACAATGGTGTTGATAGTTATGACTCATTTCTATTTGCAGGATGGATTTGATACGATCAGGCCTCTATGCTATCCAAATACAGATGTGTTTCTATTGTGCTACAGTGTCGTGTCACCTACATCATACCATAACATTACCGAAAAATGGCTACCTGAGTTGAAGGAATACGCACCAAAAGTTCCCATTATTCTGGTCGGAACACAAACAGACCTACGCAATGACGTTCGCGTTCTTGTAGAATTGCATAGGTACAACGCCTCTCCTATTACTCCAGCTATGGGCAAGCAAATGGCTAACACTATTGGTGCCGTGTCATATATCGAGTGCAGCTCATTGACTCAGACTAAGCTCAAAGAGGTGTTCGACCAGGCCATATTGACAGGCACGGAACGCAAGCAGCTCAACAATAACCGTCAGCAAATCGTTAACAGAAAGCCCAAAAAGCATCGTGGACTCAAAAGCTTATTATCCTGTTTTGGTGGCCGTTCTACAGCTGCATATGAATAGGGCTAGCTTGCGGGCACCAGCTAATTTTTGATCTAGTCATTAAATCGCAACTTTTTCTCTTCTGAGTCACCTTGTTTTAGTCACAATAGGAATCATTGATGATCGGGTAAAGAAAACCTTACAGCATAGTGGAACACATAATAATATAGGCCGGACTGCTCCGAGCCTCTTTAATATGCATAGGTACCCACTTACATTGTACTTCATCAACAAAGTTAGTCTAACTAGCAATTTTCTATTCATATCAGGCTAATTCAGTGGGTTTCACATCTACC
>ERZ1740056.60-NODE-60-length-13660-cov-7.380375_pt1 | contig 13660 bp, 17 predicted proteins | sample MGYA00581746_ERZ1740056 | MGnify/ENA primary metagenome ERZ1740056 (study PRJEB43018, sample SAMN04849745) | marine metagenome | isolation source: floating plastic debris | place: Pacific Ocean | collected 2008-09-01 | study: EMG produced TPA metagenomics assembly...
AAATTGAATTTTAATATGTCAAATAAATTGATTCAAAAATGTGACGTTAATTGCAAATCTTGCATTTTGGGTGAGTTCAGGACCAATGCTTTGATAGCTATATAATTATCATCATAATTGGTGCTAGTTCAATGGACCTGTAAGTTGCTTCCCCCTCTACACTCCCTGATCAGATGTAGCTCGGGAATACAACTACAACAACAATGACGCTTCTTTGCAAATTTCTACAAAACATTTTATAACAGGTTTCCTCGTAGGAATTTTGAGTGTATGATTTTCTTGTCTCAAAAAGGGACATCGATTTATCTCAAGATTTTGGCTTTTCGATTACCCACATTATTTACCACGTCATGCTGCAAGTCTCGCATACCAGTGCTCACCAAGCGCTGGTATGCAAGACTCATTATATGACCCAAGTAACTGCGCTTTTAGCAAGTTTAAAATTAAGCTGCTAAAATCTAATTTTGTAAAGACCTATGCAGTCATTTATAAAAGTATTCCGTCAAACCAAGATTTAAAATATCTCACAATATCGTATCATATATATTGGGCGCCTATGTTCATAGATTCAATAAACACACTGTATTGATGCTATGCCCTGGTGTCTCAGTGAGTGTTTAAGTTCAGAACGTTTATCCGGTAGACTTCAAATCCCTGTCTAGGAAACTATATAGGCCTAACATGACCATGGGTCAGTTGGTGAGGATCCATTTAGGTAGTCCAAAATCCACAGGAAATGAGTTTGGCATTAGTAAACAGCACTTCGTGGTTTCCTGCCACTCCGTCCACACTAGAGAGGTCCCTGCATTACAATACATTATCATATTCACAGCACTTACCTCATTTCTTACACTAAACAGTATATAGATGGTATGACAGAGAACGACAAATGCCAGGGCAGGCTCAACTGTCTGAGTGGACTTGAATCTCTCCACCAGATACATCCAGTCTATGAGTAACCATATAACGAGACCACATCTCATACCCAACTGCTTCAGATCTACATTGAGTGTCTCACATCGAGGGTTCAGAACTCGACCCATCCAGAAATCATTCAAAAACGTTCCTGAGAGCAGAATAAATATACCAAATGTATTGTAAACCAGTACCATCAAAATAGCCGTAACATAACATTGAATAGTTTACAACTAACCTGGCAGTTCCAGATAGGATAAAGGTACTTGATAATTATACTTGACCACACTTGTAAGTTGTTGGACAATCGGAAAATTTGTAATGCTAGCTAGAAAGGTTACTGGTTAGTGATTTATTTACCATCAGATCCTGGACATCTGTCTTTAGCTGGACAATTCCTCTTCCAGATAAAAACCAAGACAGATGTCACCAGCGAGAGAATAACTCCACTAGTTACAAACTGTAAGTAGTGTACATCCACATAGTCCATGGGACAGCCCCTCTGTACAGCCCAACCAAACAAAGACGCAACCACAAACAATGTCAACCAACCTACAAATAAAACATTTCATCTAAATACTAACAACAGTTGTGATGAGAGGTATGCTCTGAAACTCCATGGTTTTGAGTAGGCGAGTTTGTGTATTCATTAGCTTGCCAGTTACAACCGCAAATGAGTCTACTAGCAACCAGAAATATTGCAACCAATGTTCTTCATGCATGTTTATAGAAGAAGGTTCTATTTCAATTCCAATTCCTCTTTTCCATGACCTCCATAGACATTTATGCAGGATAAACTGCACCCTGGGCTGATCCTGCAACTGAATTTTGTACGCATGAATGTAGAGTTCATTTTTTTATTTTGTGGATGTGCTTGTTCGATTGTACCAATCCTTATGACAAAAAAACATTTAAATATTTGCACATATATCATCAAACTGTATCCATGAATTTGCTTATGAAGTGTGTGTTGGTATAACCTGGACCTGCATACACTACTGCTACACATTATGCTTATTTCTGTTTGTTCAGTGCAGTGTAAATTCTTGCCAACTCACAAGTTAGTGATAAGACCTAGTAAACAAACAACTCTAACCACTAAACAAACAACAGACTCAGCTACCTACTTCACATGCTGCAGCGGTAGTAAAGTGATCCCCATAGATTTTGTAAATACATGTACTCATTTCACAAAAGTGGAAGAAATTTTTATTCTTTAAGACAGATTAAGATACATACCGGAAATGCAACATTTATTTACCACACCGAACCAAGGTCAATTTCGCCAATCCTGAACAGCCCTATTTTATACATTTAATTTTTGATTTTTCTTGGCTAGACACAGCAGATTGAGTTTAAAAATTGACAAGTTCAAGAATCGATTTCATGAGCTTGGAGCAAGCTCAACCAAACATAAAATTTTCATAAAATGACAGCAAAGTGACTTTGGGAAACATTTCAGTTTCAATTCATTTATAGAAACTTTAGACTAGGCCCTATAAGATATTCATAGAAGTCAAGTCTCACCGTTGCAGAGGTACGAAAGCTTTCTGCCATCAGAGAGGGGTACCTGCACCACAGAGCCGAGGGGTATGGCCGCCAAAGCAAACATAGCAGCATAAAATCCAACCACCAGCTGCATCACCTCAATATTGAGAAAAGCTTTCAGGTTTGCAGGACAGCTGGGTATCTTAAACAGACTACAACTTTTCTACAATAGGAAAAACATGGAATGAACAATGTGGATGAGCAAAGCGTGAGTTAACCTAAAATCAGGCCCATTTCTGCTGTCGTACTAGTTGCATCTTCGTTCATGTGTACATTACCAAACATCAATAGGGCTGCAAAATGTTCCATTCTTTGTCTTAGGCTGATGGATAGCGAGTAGTAGTGAATAACGAATGCTGGTAATTTAAGTAATATTCACTGAGCATGGTGAAATTAAGCATGAAATCTCAAACTTTATAGTGGCCGTTAATGAAGCTGCCCTCAAAAGGTGAGTGTGGAAGATCAATATTTCATGACAAAAGCGTGAAAATTTCAATTTGAGCCACTGCAAACAGTTCATTATTATTGATATGTTGGAACCATAGGCATATAATAAAGTTATAAGTTATTATATGCCTATGGTTGGAACATTTGCTACTGACTTTGTAATACAACACACATACATAGTCAACTACAGGCACATTAATAGTCAGCATCAGGGCATGGAGGTTAATTTTAGGCCACTTACAGTATGTCTATTAAAACAATCTGGCTTGCTGCAAGCTATTTTTGTATGGTATCAGGTAGGCTATTACGATACTTTAGGTATGAGCAAATAAATGCAGCAGGTTGTTGTATGAAAAACCAATTCAAGACAGTAGCTTGCTCATTAATACCGCTACCCTTATGCATGTAAATCATATGTGAATACCAAAGTCCCTGTTGATGAATATACAGGTGGAGGCCGCATTGTTTCAAGTAGAGGTACCTCAAACTCTACATAGCCCACTCTTTTGTATCCAATGGTGTAACATACCTTTGTACAAGCCAGTGAGAGATAAAATGTAAGTCCGATAACAGCAAGCACTAGAAATCCACCCATAACACCCGGACCGGTACCGGAAGGAGCAGTTGAAGACGATGAAGTGACTGTTCTAGAAGGCCTGACATCTCCTCGAGCGGACACAGATGTACCCTTTGTCACCTTGAAATGTATTAAGACAGCACAACATTACTTTTACTGCATGGACAATTGACCACAAGCAAAAAAAGGACAAAACTCTACCTGAGACCCTAGAAAAAAACCAACGATATAACATTATCCCAGCACTAACCGGCATTGTTTTGCAGTTCCCATTGCCTTCTTCTCTCAATCCTTGTTATTCACTGTGGGGACACAGACAGACTGATTTTATTTTTAAAAATATTCTGTCGTCAAACCAGACTAATTACATAGTCTAAACCGGTTGAATGAACCACAACATAAGGAAATATCGACACAGTTATGTAATAATGCCTATACTATTAATCATGCAATGAATGGTCCCTCGTGCAGAGGGGTATTTCATTTCTCGGTGCAGTATAAAACCCTGGATGATTTTTCATGAATATGGATGGTTTCTGTATGATCATAACTAGAGAATATCTAAAAAATATTGAGAAGCCCTACAAATACAAAAAATAACCCAATATGGTAAGATCCCAGAGTATAAACATGCTCTAGACCAAAAGAGGAGAAATTCACTGATTAAGGTAAAAGGTAATTAACAATTTTGATCTTTGAAGTTTCCTATTTCTGCAAGAATTGTGAGTACCTCGAATTAAGAAATATCTAGTCCTATGACAAACAGTACCTGAACTTTGCATGTTTGCCAGTAGCAAATTTAACTGGCGGAATCAGGTTGGTACTTGGTACCCATTGAGTGCGACATCATCGACTGTGCACGACCATCATTTATAATATTTTTCAAACAACTTAACTTGTTGGCATATCCTGGTAAAAATCTTTTCTATGGTTAGGCTATAATAATAATAATCATTATGACAGAAAAAACTTCAAGGGGTTGTTCACATTCCACAATATTATGAGGTGGATGGAGGTAAGATGTGGAGCTAGTTTTCTTTTTGACCAGAACAGATTAAAAGAAATAACTACAACAGGGTGAGAAGTAAGCAGAACAATGAACTGAGTAGCAGAGCAGAGCAGAGGGTGATAAACCTTGTCAGTGGCTGCAGAGGTCAGATGACTAGCCTGTCTATGTCTCAGAGGGAGGGCAGCGTTATTATTTCGATCAGCATGAGAAGCAGTAGTACCCGACGCACACAGCACATGTATAGGTGGTGTTATAAACATATCACCATCACTTCCGTGTAGTAAGCCACTGCTGTTGCCACCCTTGCGCTTTTTCGGTGTAACATTGCAATTGATGAAGTTTGTAGGTGCAGAATTATTACACTCAATAGTTTGCTCATCAGAGATGGGGGTAGAATGACTTGGTAATCTTTCTAAAAGATCCTAAAAATTTGGTCTTCTTCATAAATTTAGAAATATAATAAATACTTGAGTAAGTACTACCAAGGATTCTAAATCCTTGGTCCTACATAGAATTGTGCAATCTATGACTGACACCCTAGCATGGGACAGGCTAACTGATGCCCCATACATCACAGCTCTTGATATTGCTTAGATCTATGAATTGACTGAAGCGCAACGCAACTACTACTGCTAATCCGTTAATGATACTGTTGGGTTCTTGTTACATTCAAAAATCCCGCTGTTATACTCCAGCTCAGTGTGAAATCAATAAAAGACAAAAGCCTAAATGAGTTCATCGATTCACATGCTGCTACCACATAATAACACAATAGACAAAGCTTCTGTTCATGACAGTTGGCAGGTGGCCAGCAACATCGAAGCCATTTCAATACACTGATTCAGTACATACATACATATATATGGGATATAATGATGGTTAAAGTTGACAGGCAACAAGTCTTCAGTTGCATGCATGTATGTATTCCAATAAAAAATCAAAGATTTTGCATGAGCCATAATGTACCTCAAAAGAATTTTTCTCCTGTATGCGGCGTGATACACGAGTTGGTACAATCTCCGGTTCCAGTGCCTTCTTCTGCACAGTGCGTGGAGGAGTTATCGGTCGAGCTGGGCTACGGGTAACTCGAGTCTGGCTTTTAGACTGCTGTACAACCTCAACTACAGACTCCGTCACAGCTTTGCTCGCGGGTCGTCCTCGAGATCTGGACCTCGATCGAGCAGCAGGCTTTCTTGCTGCAGACCTTGAGCGTGATCGAGATCTTACAGGACTTTTCTTAGCCTTACTTGGGGACTTAGTACGACTTGGACTCTTCTTAGCTTTACTTGGAGACTTTGGGCGGCTTGGAGTCTTGACAGGAGAGTATGACTGTAAATAAGTAAATTTTCAATTATTAACATTAAAATGTATTTTAGGCCCACTCTTTGATTGTATGGGCAATGAAATAGCGGTATGCCATTCGGTATGGGGCTATGCTATAGTTTGTTCAAGTGCTGGTCAAGGTGGCCCCAGTATTTATTTCATAAAAGTGTACAGAAAACAAAAAGAACCTGCTATCGGTAAAAATTACCAAAGTGAAACACAGACGAAATTAGTAATAGTGAGTAGGCTGGAGGGCCACTGATGTAGCACAAATTGGATACAAACTGGCAGCAATGAAATACACCATTTTATTGCTGGCAAGACAGGTTAAGGCAGAGTTTATGCAATGAACTACATATATCAATCATATAGGCCTCATCGCTACATTGGATTTCGCTGAAGCCTAAAGCCATGAGAAGCAAGGGGTAGGACCCTGGAAAGGAGAATAGAAGCGAATTTCTCACTGAACTGCGGACTAGAGGTTGGGGAGGCTGTCTACTAGTGTTATCTACACACCTCGTCCATTGCAACATTGTTGTAAGTAGAATGAACTATTCTGTTTATTCTATTTGATTTGTTTGTCTAGAAACTACCCCTACAGTTTACCCACTCCATTGACTAGTCCTGCAAACCCACTATCACCTTTGAACTGCTGTGATGTACACTACATTTGATTTGTCTTCTCTTCTGCCTCCTCTTGTAGAAATCCTCACTACTACTGCACTAATAAATGTAACTGCTACTCTTTGCTGGCTTTGATCTATAACCAAATTTCCAAGGTTTGTGCCATAGGACTACTGCACCATCATTGGTTTTTTATTGAGGAAGTGCAGTAGGTAGAGTAGTCCTTTGCTAGCTATGGTTTGTAGTTTGTGCAGTTGAGTTGAGTAGTAAAAAAAGTATAGATAGTACTACTAGTAGTAGAAAGAATTGACAGGATATGCTAACTTACCCTTCTTCTTGTAGTTGGCATGGTTACTGCCTTGTTGTGCACAATCAACACAAAAGCAATCGGACACAAATTGCACCACTCCACTAGTATTTTGTGATTGTGAATCCTTGCTTATTATGTGTAGTCTTTTTTTGCCTTTTAGAGACTTTGTAGTAAAACCGTAGTAGACGCTTGGCGGGTGGGACGTTGATTGGCTTGTTGTGTGGGAAATACTTAGGGAATGGCCAATAAGCGCAACGACTCCAAAATCAGATTTTCACATTGTATTTTATGAGATTGTTTTACTGGTTCTCTTTGCTGCTTGACTGTCCATTTCCGGTTTCAACTTTTTTTTCTGAAGGTGCAGTGTTTTGAGAAAAAAGTTTGTAACACAAAATAAGAAATTATTGCTGCTGACACAGCTAGTTACTATTTCTTTTGATACATCAAGTACAGTGATCTATCTTTAGTCAACTGGGCAAGGAATCATGGATGCCTGGGATGAACTGCCTGAGGAAAAGAAGGGGAAAGGCCCCCCTAAAGTGGCCAAAGTAAGTGTATTTGATTTGTTAAATAATAATTTACTAATGATATCTTTTAATTGTTTAGTCAGTTATGTTTTGTTCAGACTCTTTTACTTTGGTCATTAAGGTTGAAGGCCTGACCATTGTGCAGTGTAGTCTGCAGATCAAAGGTTAGTTGAGCTAGAGAGTGGGAGATAAAGTGCCATGAAGAGAAAGAGAGGATTCTAGTTTGATATGCTCAGGCTGGTTAGTATTGACTAATTAATCAACAATCTAATTTCAATACACACCCTTTAATTGTATGTATTGGTAGCTTGTTTCTTAATGCTTGACTAATAATTATGCTCTTTACTTTAGGTAAAGAATAAGATGCCAGCTGGTATTCAGATCACAGCTGAGCAGCTGATACGTGAAGCTAAGGAGAGGGAGTTGGAGCTAGTCGCCCCGGTAAGTTTTGTCAAAGGGATAGTAGATGAATTCTGAAGATCTTGTATGTGTTAGCTCGTTAACCATGCATGTCTTGTGAAAGATGCATTTAAGTCCATTCGCAAACTCGCTCTACACAGCCTTTGCTTGATCTTGGTAAAACTGATAATTTAAAGTTAGGCCTAAAGCTATTGCGCAGATGCAATAATAGGTATATGTGTATGTTCTTTGGGTAAAATTACTGGCGGATCTGATTTGTACCCGTCTTGTCCTTCGCACATAACAGTTTACATCCCACATAGTATGTTATTCTCTATATGTTTTCAGCCTCCCAAACAGAAAATCAGTGATCCTGATGAAATGAAAGCTTATCAACTTCGCAAAAGGAAGGTAAGCATTCTACCACTCTTATAATATCATATGTCTACTGCCGTATCAAGTCGAACGAAACAATTTTTTTCTCACACAGTTTAGAGACATGGTATGCTTGGTGAGCCGTCTTGACTCTTGATAATGTTTTTATGAGGCAAGCAAATGGATAAAATAAAATATTGAAAAAGACGTTGTAGAAACTTGAAAATCAGTAAAAATTATACATCATCAAGGTTCTCCTGGCTTGGTGATTTTTGGCAAAATGTGTTGTCCAACTTAACCAATGAGTATTAGATCTAGCAACAAGCCTGTTATGATATACATACTGAGCAAATGGTGTCTACTCAATGTTAGTTTGATGGAATAACAATATGCAATCGCAAAAGGATACGGTTTGTCGTAATGCCAAGCCAGCAATTAATATTTATTTCACAAAAATAAGAATAGGCTTTGCAACCTACTGGTGATCATGTACAGAACTGTGACGTTGTAGAGTTTTGAGGATAACATCAGGAAGAATCGTTCACTGATGGTGAACTGGATAAAGTATGCACAGTGGGAGGAATCACAGCAGGAAATGCAGAGAGCAAGGAGTGTGTACGAGAGAGCTCTAGATGTCGATCACAGAACTATCACTGTATGGCTCAAATACGCTGAGATGGAAATGAGGTAATCTAACTTAATGTCTGACTGGAAATGTTTCAAATATATCATAGTGGGTATTGCAGCTCCGTCGGTCTATGTATTCATTCAATTCAAACTGTGTAATATAGTTTTTTGGTGTGGAGTTGTGTATAGAGTTGATTGTTTATTTTTCTTTTTAAATTGTAGAGCAAGACAAGTCAACCATGCCCGAAACATATGGGACCGAGCTGTAACAATACTACCAAGAGCAAATCAGTTTTGGTACAAATACACATACATGGAGGAAATGCTTGGTAACGTTGCTGGTTGCAGACAGGTATATTCATTTGAAACAAATATTGTCAAATCGGCTCTATTCCTTTATGGCTGGTTTTCTTTAACTCAGTTTCATCAGCTTATAACCATTTTAATACGCAAAAATTTTGCCCCCTAGTTTCGAGAAATTATGACACGCTCGCATCCTCAACGCTGAGTTATGAAGAGTTACCCTCTCCTTGAACAAAAACTTCAAAGAGAGGGCAACTACAATTTGCTAAGCAGAAACGTTGTATTGAAATGACATTGAAAAGATGCTTTTGTGGATAGTGTATTACAATGAAATTTAATTCTTACAGGTCTTTGAGCGCTGGATGGAATGGCAACCTGAAGAGCAGGCTTGGCAATCTTATATTAATTTTGAGCTGAGGTATAAAGAGCTTGATCGGGCACGTGGTATATATGAGCGATTCTGCCTCGTACATCCTGAGATAAAGAACTGGATCAAGTAAGCTATGAAAGCTCTCCATAATCAATACATGGCTGGTCATATAGGCAAATCGATCATGAGTGAAATATTTTTTGATGAGAATTTAGCCAGAATTTGGCAATTATGTAGATTCATCGACTTAATAATAATAGTTTTTATTGTTAAGTTTTTGTGTAGATCTATATACAGCCATTGCTCTACTGCAGGACACAAATTTTGGGTGCGGTCAAGGCCTAAAGCCGGGTACAAGCATGGTTAAAAGTACATGTAGTCATTTCTTAAAGCCCAGTTGAGATCTGTATATCGTCTGCAGGGTATGGTGGCCAAGCTTTGCAGTAAGTTTGGACATTTGACAACCCTCGGTGTTGTGATATGCAATTTACACTTACCATACACTTCATGAGATACCATACAGAACTGAGGTGGGACAGGTGATGTTTGAATGATAGGGTTTGGTATTTTTGATATAGATATGCCAGGTTTGAGGAGAAGCACAACTACATACAGAGTGCTCGTAGGATATATGAGAGAGCTGTCGAGTTCTTCGGTGAAGAAAACATGGAGGAGACTCTAATCATTGCTTTTGCTAAGTTTGAGGAAAACCAGCGTGAGGTAAGACCTCACATCACAATATAGTTGTCTACATGTACTGTCATATCTTCAAGCAATGTCCTATAATGAATTGATTTTCCGCAACCTTGAGAAAGTAAAGGTCTTGTCGTCTCGTCATGTGGGTATAAATTGTCTTTGGTCATAATGCGTCACTTACTTACAAGCAGCATGCTATTATTGAGTCCAGAAATCACTACCAAGAATTCATCGGTGTACATGTGTATATGACCAATCTGTCCTGGGTTAGGTTGATATTTTTACAGCATGACCGAGTGAGAGCAATATACAAATATGCACTGGATAAACTTCCTAAAGAGTCCTGTCAGCTGATATATAAGAACTACACCATACATGAGAAGAAGTTTGGAGATAGAGCTGGAATTGAAGATGTCATTGTCAGTAAAAGAAAATTTCAGTACGAAGAGGTGAGAGGCATGTTCTCCCTATCATTCATATTCTGTGCTTAATCTTATTATCATTAAATAAAATATCTCTCATCTCTTTCAACAGTAGGTTGATTTTTTTTCAAATCTCCCAAGGTTTTGAGTGATGGTTATTTGGCAATTAAATCCAGGCAACACACTGATAATCTTAGATTTTAGTATTAAATAACCCGATCGACTCGAATGTACATGCTCAGACATTACGATATTTATCACTCCTGTCCACATCAATTGTCAGTTGCTTAACTGTGTGGACTGCTTTCTTCCATAGTCAGTTTGCTATGTTTCATTTTTTATTCTATTGCTTATTGAAGGAGGTGAAGACTAATTCATTTAACTATGATGCCTGGTTTGACTATATTCGTCTAATGGAGAATGATGGCACAATAGAACAAGTAAGAGAAGTGTATGAGAGGGCAATCGCTAATGTGCCTCCTACACAGGAGAAGCGATTTTGGAGGAGATATATCTATATATGGATAAATTACGCTTTGTATGAAGAATTAGAGACCCAGGTATGTTGTAAAAAAATTTTACATGGACGATGGCGATTTTTCTTTTATTCAATATTGATCCCGAGAGCAAGCTTTTTTGATCTTAGTATTGATAATGATTAGATATGTAAAAGATCTTGACATAATAGATCATTTGGTACACATGAACAAGACTTTGTGTTCAGAACATGTCTCCCACTTCAAGGCAAGAGTGCAATATATTTTGACGGAGCCCACTGATTGGCCAATCTAGTGCTTATCTACTATACAGTGTATATTTCAGAAATAATGACGATGTACATTCTGCATATTTCGTTGTTGTGGATAAAGACGCGTGTTATGATTTGTCAGGACATGGAGAGGACGCGTCAGGTTTATACAGCATGTCTTGACATATTACCACATAAAAAGTTCACATTTGCTAAGATATGGATAATGTTAGCTCATTTTGAAGTAAGGCAGAAGAATCTACAAGCTGCAAGGAAAACCATGGTATGAAATCATTAACTTAACATCGATGATATATTCGCAACAATGTGTTTGTTTTGATGCCATCAAATAAAACATGCAAATGTACGGTATCAAAATTATGCCAAGAGCTCAATAAAATGATTCAAACATCAAAATAAGCTTTTTGCTAGATTTGGTATTTTTTATAGCAGTAGACAAGAATACCACACAACTCATAGCTATTGGAGCAATTTGATGACCTGGAACTTCAGTGTCTGATATGCACTGAAATGTATGGTCATGCCTTCTGATTCTGATCTGATGGTACTATGTATTTTTACTTTTTTGTATTTACAGGGAGTTGCGATAGGGAAATGTCCAAAGGACAAGCTCTTTCGGGCATACATTGAGTTGGAAATACAGCTGAGAGAGTTTGAAAGATGTAGAATACTGTATGAAAAGTTTTTAGAATACAATGCAGAGAACTGTATGACTTGGATTAAGTTTGCAGAGCTTGAGACAATATTGGGAGAGACGGAGAGAGCTAGAGCGATATATGATCTAGCAACGCAACAGGCTAGACTCGATATGCCTGAGGTAAATCTTACCTGTGCGTAGCTTTGTCGTCTATAGTAGTATCGAGGAAAATTGATGTTGGGGTTTTGGTAGATCCAAAGGTCATGGAATTGTACCATTGTTTCTCTTTACGGATTAGAATAAGGATGAGCGAGCTGTGTACTACAATTACAGGGGAACATGACTCTGAATTGTAAAGATTGTTTTGCGAAATCATATACGTTACTAGCGAACATTGAATTGAATTGAATTGTCCTCTTCGCCCTAGCTCCATCGTATATTTTATACTCTATTATCATTGCAGTGTAAGGAACCTCATTTTAACGTTTCTGCCCAAAAATCTCAATCCTATGGGTGCATGTGGTCCAACAAGTGTACAAAGCGCCTTAAAATCACCATTCAATGTGTTACTGGGGATATTTTGAGGAATTATCCTTTCTGTACATAACGTCGTACACATTATATGTTTTTTTGCCTATCCAGGTGCTATGGAAGAGTTACATAGACTTTGAGATAGAGCTGGAAGAATATCAGAAGACCAGACAACTATATCAGAATCTTCTAGAGCGTACTCAGCATGTCAAGGTATGACCAATTACTCTCAGTATAATATGTACCCTCTGGTGCCTTGTTAATACAACCGTGAAACATTTATGTCACGCTGTTTAGCTACCACTGATAGTGTATTGTGCAGCAAATGCTTGATATGAATGGAAGCTTTTCAGTGTGTCCTTCTATCAAGTGTTTGATAGTGCGCGCCCCTAACTCTCTCCTCCCCTCCCCAAAAAAAATGTTGGCGTCTGAGCACTAAGACTACTGTAGCGATTACTAATGTCATCGATAACTGGACTAAATCATACAATATAGCATTATATATTATTCATATTGAACATTATAATAGAAATGATGTAAAATGATGGTAATATATGAGAATGGTTGTTTATAGGTGTGGTTGAGTTATGCACAGTTTGAGATGACAACAGGGGAAGACGACTGTGTGAAGAAATCCCGTGACATCTACAGAAAAGCTAATCAATCATTTAAAGAGAGCAATGAATCTAAGGAAGAGAGGATGATGATACTAGAGGCGTGGAGACAACATGAGGTTGGTATTTTTCTTATATCAGTTTTACTGTTTGGATGATAATACACTTCATGGTATGATAATGTATGTGCAGGGTGTGGAAACATTGTGAGACCTTTCAATCGATGGCGTTTTAAGGCCTAACAGATCTAGCAAAATATGGAGGTTGTTGAAACATTGCCTACATATTGTAGTATGATTGCTGCAGAATATAATTACTTAATGCATAGGGCTTTACCTGAATATAGGAGTAAAGCCTTTTGGGCCATCTTGGTCTTTCCCAATTACTCTTGTTAAGGGGCAAGGGCCGAAAACAAGTCTAGCTGAAAATGTGACCACTTGTGCATTCAGCCCTCGTCTGAAGCTGCCACCCAAAATCTGAGTGAATTGACCTATCAATACTCCTCTATACATTCCAGCTCTATGACCTAATGCGATGATATTATTGTAGTATGTTTGTAGTGTGACTTCCCCATGTTTTTGTTTTTTTTTTGTAGTATGATTATGGAGATGAAGAGAGTCAGGATGAAGTGAGTAAA
>ERZ1740056.61-NODE-61-length-13627-cov-7.220012_pt1 | contig 13627 bp, 13 predicted proteins | sample MGYA00581746_ERZ1740056 | MGnify/ENA primary metagenome ERZ1740056 (study PRJEB43018, sample SAMN04849745) | marine metagenome | isolation source: floating plastic debris | place: Pacific Ocean | collected 2008-09-01 | study: EMG produced TPA metagenomics assembly...
ATGCAAAGTATCATTTTTTCTTGGCTATAATTAAACAATAAGTCATTTGTAAAACTAGTCTAAACCAGTCTGGAGCCAGTCTAAAGCCATTTTCGTTCCCCATGACCTGAGAGTAGATTATATAACAGAACAGCTGTATTTCTATTCCATGAACAGTACAATTCAGTGGGTTAGGCCTGTTGGTTTTGTTGTGGATGACCTGCAAAGCCTATGACTACTTTGCTTATCATTTCAATGTAATGGGATAATGACTCTGGGAAGATATCACTCTATACCAAAGGGTGAGTTTTTGAGGTCAATGGGAGCAGCAAAAACTCTTCAGCGCTTTGAACCAACTCGGTTCCCCAACCCTAATAAAAACACAAGATTTACAACGAAATGCATGGATGCTATACAGTGTGTTATTGCACACATTCCTAGAAGCAGATTCCAAAGATGCAAGCTAAAATACTCTGCTCTGTACTCAGAAATGAAAGCTAATTGTTTTTTTACTGGTAGGTCCCTCGGGAGGATCTGAAAGCCAAATGGATGAAAGATGGCGAATTTCTGCCGGAAAAGCCCAGGAAATACAGGCCATACAACAAGCAGCACTCTTATTGTTTGGAGATCAATGATGCCGATGAATATGATGAGGGTGAATACAGTGTGATCATCAAAGGAAAGAAGTCATCTGCAACATTATCTGTGGAGGTAGGTGCATGCTCCAGGAGGCTTACTGTTCTAACTGCCATTGTTTATTTCATTGGTGGTACCATACATCTACATTTAAGTTACAGATTAAGTGTCACCCATCCTTACAAATTATAACATAAGAGCAGCGCAAAACTTTTGTCATTTTGAGCAATGGAAGTCAACGAATTGTTTTAGTTGGTGAGCGAGACGAATGGTCTACATAATAACAAGGAGTAATAGAGTCTATTACACCTTGATAATAAGCTATCAATTTAATCTTCACATTCAATAAGACAAAAAAAAGGCAACTCAGGCTTATATATTGTCTGAAAGCGGAGGCTTATTTGTAGTTGTACTATACCATGGAATCATGCTTATATTTTGATAGGTATACCCATCATTGCATATCAATGAGAAGCTAGCAGAGACTGTAGTTGTGAAGGCTGGCAGTGCCACTGTATTTGAGATACCATTTCAGGGATACCCAAAACCCCAAGTTATGTGGTTCTATAATGAAAAAGATATTCCCAAGAGCAAGAGGCTCCAGGTAATGTTTTACTCATTTATGTTTCATCAAAGTGAAATGTTGTTAATGAATACTCACGTCTAGCGTGTATGACGCTTAGTTAAAATATCATATCATGCCTGTGTTTGAACATTTATACTGTCAGAATGCAAAGCAGGAGATGTATTCCGTGTGTTATTAAATTTTACAAAACATTTGTTCAGAAGAGGGGCATGAGCGCTGCACCTGGTTGCCTTGTGATGAAACTTAGCTCATAGCTAATACCTTGTCAAATCTGATCAAATCAGGTCACCATTGGTATCAAATCACGGATTGAGCTCTATCTGGGTTTTTGGGGAAGACTCAAGATTATGGTTTCTTAAGTGTAAACATACTGAAGACACAATTTATGCTTGAGTGAAGAATTGAAGACTGAGGATTTCTCCAAATCGTCCACATGTGAAGACTGAAGAAAGACCAGCAGAAAATGCGATTGTGTTATTAATTGTGAAGATCATAAATTAAACTATTGCTGGTTATATCCCCCCCCCCATCCCAGAATCTGCATTTCTTGGTACTGTACCGAATTCTCATCATGCATGCTCGGTAATTACTTCCAATATCAGTATTGTGAGCATTATATTTTAATTTGTATGATATTTTACTCTCAAGTTTTTGTTTTAGATTGAGTCGATATCTTGTATGACTACTCTAAGGTTGAAGAATATTGAACGTTCAGATTCCGGTGTTTACACAGTACTGGTGAAGAACAGCGTGGGTGAGATCTCGGCTGATATAAAGCTTATCGTTCAGGATAAGCCTTCTGCACCGCAGCACCTCACTATTACAGATATCACAGAATCATCTGTCACTATGAGCTGGAAGGTTGTTCATATAGCATCTTGCTGAACACTTTGTTAAAATGTATTGGCATTGATCAGTGGAACTTTTAAAATCAACCAACATTGCTTGTCTGTTAGTGCATGAGGTAGCGCCATCTGAATTACCGGTACCCTAAGAAGATTGGTCTATTTGTAGTCTTATCAAGACTATGCAATCAGATATCCTAGAGAGAACCCCAGCCTATTATTGCTCATGATTCGAGTCACACTATTAAAAAAGTAATTCGTAACATTACAGCCCCCTGTCGATGATGGTGGTTGTAAGATTATACGATACATAGTAGAGGGTCGTATCGGTTCAAGGCGAAGCTGGAATCAATATGGTCGTACAGACAAGCTGGAATTTACTGTCCCTCGTCTACAGGAAGGAGAGAAGTATTCCTTCCAGATCATGGCTGAGAATGAAGTGGGGGTTGGCGAAGCCGCTGAAATTAGCAAGCCTGTCACCCCTACCAGCAAATACAGTATGTTCATAGTAGACCAATGCATTGTATACAAAAAGAGGCCAATGTGTTGGTCTACGTTCACAGTACTATCAAGTCCATGTCTCATACTTTCTGAGATGAGGTTTACAAGTACATGTCAAAAAATAGCTCTACTCTACAAATCTGAAAGCATTGAGCTTGAAGCAAGTAAAAACAACCTTTGAACAAGGCTCCACATATCGTTTATTACTGTATTAATATTTAGATGCTCATGTCATTAGAAAACTATATGAAATAGAAATCAATTGTTATCTTCAGCTGTACCTGATAAGCCAGAAGCTCCAGTTGCATCTGATATACATTCTGATCATGCCACACTAACTTGGACAGCTCCTGCAAGTGATGGTGGAACACCAGTAATCGGCTATCACTTGGAAAGATCTACTAACAACAGTGGTCGCTGGCTTAGGGTAAGCAGAGACCTTATCAATAATCTCACATATGCTGCTGACGGTTTGATGGATGACACAAAGTACGAATGGAGAATAGTAGCTGTGAACGCCAGAGGGGAAAGTCAACCATCGGAGCCGTGTGACTTCGTCGCTAAAGACCCATGGGGTGAGACTAATGGTGTGGTGTGGCATGTTGATGATAGTCAAGCTGCTTGGTTGCCGCTGTAATCATGTGAGATGTGTAACATCACACAAATTTTGTAATTTAGTTTTAAGAAAATAAGGGTCATTAATCTCCTGTGATATTCTTTTGGATAATCATATATCCTACACTTTCCTACCACTTACCTGTTGTTCTAGGCCTCCTAGGTCACTGATCCTTTCTAGTAGTGTACTGATAATTCTCTTATTTCTTACAGAGAAACCCAGTGCCCCTGATGCACCACTGGTGTCAAACATCAAAGCAACTTCGGTAGATTTGCAATGGTCACCTCCTAAACATGATGGCGGTGCACCCATTCTATCATATATTGTTGAATACAAGGCTGCCACACAGCACCGCTGGATAAAGTCTGCACAAGATGTCACTGACACAACACACAGAGTTAGTGGTATTGTGGAAGGTTACGACTATGAGTTCAGAGTAGCTGCATGTAATAAGGCTGGTACTGGACAATTCTCTGAACCATCTAAATCAGTATTGGTGAAAGAAAAGATCGGTGAGCCATAATTTGGTATTTTAAGGGTTTTACCCTAGAGATTTCATATTTTGAGGTATCATCACGATATGGATATCAAATTTACTATACAATACCGTTTCTCAAACAGTTTCACAATCAAGTACAATATCAAAATATCCAAAAAATTGATGTTTGGCTGAATGTCGACCAATATTGGCATAAAGTTACAACATATTAATGTGTCACTTAGAATTTTTAACACAAGACTAACTCCAACTTTCACCTCAGTGCGTATAAAATGCTGGAAAATGTTATGGAATATTGTTCCTCATTTTTAGTTGGTACGGCTCCTTCTTTTACCCGATCACTCAGTGACACAGATGCAATCATCCCAGGCACAGTCAAGCTGTCTGTGGATGTAGATCTGGGCTCACCTGTAGCTGAGGTCAAATGGTTTAAGGATTGGAAAGAACTGTATCAAGGTGAAAGATATAACATATCATCAACCAAACGTCGCGCTGAGATAGAAATAAAGCAGCCCGTAGTCAATGATGCAGGCACCTATAGGTGTCTGTTGAGGAATGCTGTGGGAGAGGTGGAATGCGAGGCAAAGCTTTCTATAAGATGTAAGTTTGTAAAATTTTGTTGTTTTTTTCTATTACCATGTGGTCATAATAGGAATAAGGTCATCTGGAGGGTGAAAGACTATTCAACAGAACTAAGAGCAGCAGAGCACTGCTGATAAAGAATAGAATGTATATCATGAAATTTTTAATGGCTCACACTTCATTGTCACTCAATGTCCTGTATAAATGCTGTATACAAAAGCGCTGATTAATAGTATTCATATCATTGTGTATAAGTTTTAATGTGTGGCAAAAAATGTGTTATAATTGTGGTCGTGATTGCATATCAGAACGGTGTAACTTTTCTCAGGGCTGATGCTGTTGGGAAATTGCTTTTGCTGACAAGTGTTTTCTGATGCCTCAGGTTTGCTATTTCATTTCTTCGGTGGCTGTGACAACAAACACTTTGAACATGCTATGAGATTGGCTTCCTCTTTCTCTACACAAATTAATATAAAAATATTAATCCAGTGTTATGACACTATGTTAATTATTTTAACATTTTAGGCAAACCGGAGCTAAAATGCGCTAAGTCAACTCATCATACGCTAAAGGCGGGCTCTTCTTTTATTTGTGAGTCATCAGTCACAGGTTCACCACAGCCTAGTATTACTTGGTTGTATAACGGTAGATCTGCTGACAGTGATAGCGTCAAAATTGCAGACACCTACACAACCCTATCACTGCAGCGAGTTACATTGCAACAAGCTGGTACTTACACTGTAAGTGCTGAGAATTCTGCTGGAATGGATACTCTTACTTTCAACATTGAGGTTATAGGTAAGCAGATTATGAATTTTTTTTGCGTCATCAGTAAGTTTCCTCAAATATCAACCAATATAATATGCTGCGAAATTGATACAGATGTTGCTGTGTAATGTGTGCATGTAATGTTGAAAATCCAGGACACTCTGATTTTGACTTGTTTTTTCTTTTAAACTTTTGTGATGTGATGTTAACCCATACAAATAAATACAATCACTTGTGTCTGTTATCCATAAATGATGACTTTAAGTACATAATCGTAACATATTTCAGGCAAGCCTGAACCTCCGAAGAATTTTGAGGTCATCGGGTGTCACAGAAATTCAGTGGATCTGAGCTGGGCATCTCCCAGCAGTGATGGTGGCTCCGCAATCACTGGATACATCATTGAAAAACAAGACACTAAGCGTGGAACATGGTCATCCGCTGGTACAGTTCCAGCTGATAAGACGTGCTTTACTGTCAATAAACTAACTGAGGGTAACAATTACCTGTTCAGAGTCAGCTCGGAGAATGAGGTAGGAATGAGCTCACCAACTGACATAAGCACACCAGTCACAGTCAAGAGCCCATATGGTGAGTTTCTGAATATTTGATGCCATACTGAACCATATCAGTGCTCCAAATCAAAACGTTCTTGAACCCACACTGTCAAACATTGCGACTTAGCTGCTAGACTTTAGGATATAATTTTTAAGTTCTATGTTATGAAACTGGTCAAAATGAGAGAAATAGTGTCTACATTTGGTAAAAACCGAACTGAGAATACATAATACCTAATATTGTAATTCTTTTAGGAATTATCCTCTTATTAACTCAGAGGAAAACTACCGATAATTGTATTGTTAAGATTTGAGTATATCTCTAAATTATTCAATGAAGAAGGGTTATGTTTCTAGCTTCTGAGCTGGATCATTGACAGTGTTTTTATGGCGGTTTTGCAAACTTCCTGTGGGAGAAAAATCAGTTGTATGGTTTGAACTCTCTCTTGCTGAAATGATCAGATTGGTACGAGTATGTAACTTGATTACAGATGTACCAGGAGCTCCAACAGATGTCAAAGCCTCTGATATCGATGACAGCTCCCTAACTCTCTCTTGGCATCCTCCAAAGAATAATGGTGGAGCTGAGATATCAGGCTATTATGTGGAGAGGCGTACAGGATTCAATCCACGTTGGATTACTGTAAACCGAAAACTTGTTCATATTCCCACTCTAACAATGAGTGATCTTATTGAGGGTAGAGATTATGAGTTCAGAGTCATCGCTGAGAATGAAGTAGGAATGTCTAAACCAAGTGATACTGCAGGACCGTATAAAGCCCAAGAGCCATATGGTGAGTGTCTTTCAAGATGGTGATATACTGATACTAGCATGGGGTTTGCACACAGGCCAAAGTAACTGGCCAAGTTTAAGGCCAATATTTTTACGATGTTTTATTTCTTCAAAATTAAAAGACCTCAATTGTCAGGTGGGATCCCTCACCAAGGGTTTGAAAAACACCATTCCATTTGCACATAGATTTTAATGTAATGAAATTATGAGACTCGACGTATAACCCTGCAAAATGTCACGTGCCAAAATGCTGGGAAGACTGGGTTTTTGATCTCAAGTCCACTCGTACAAAAACAGGCTGACATAACCCTACGGTACCAAGTGAACTACAGCTTATCTTATCATAACTTTGAGATCATCTAAATACTACCATTCCAATGAAATAAAAATGTCAGAACAAAACAAAGTTTGTGTTCAGCAAGTTTTATGCCAGGTACGTCGTAGTTTGTACTGCCAAAAGTTGTGTTTAAATTCAAAAATCGTATTTTAACAAAATGAAAGTAGCATTTTTGGTTGAAAATTTTGTTTTGTGCAAAATAGAAATATTGTTATCAAGTTGAAAATGCATTTTGAGCAAAGTCAAAATACGATCTTGTTTGAATATGATGTTTAACCAAAAATTAAACATACTTTTGCTGAAAATGGTGATTTTCAAAAACAAAAATACTACGTATGTGGAATGACAATTGCTACGTGGTCTTAATACGACAACATGTTGCATCAATGTTATAGCTTTTATGCACTTTTTTGTGTAACCATTTCTGTTCTCAATTTTTAACCCATCATTTTCAGAACCAATTAGCGTTCTCCAGTCTCTCAAGGACACCATTGTCAAGGAGGGTGAACCCCTTGTTCTGGAATGCAAGATCAACAAATCCAAAGTAAAACCAGTGTGGTACAAGGATGGCAGTCAACTGAAAGGAGACTTCAGAATAGAAACTCGACATGATGGGCAACTCCACATGTTGAATATTAGCAAGTCGGTTCTGTCAGACCTCGGCAAATACTCTGTGAACTTTGATGATGATGATTGTATTCTAGAAGCGAATGTTGACATAAAAGGTGGGTTTGCTGAAACTTTGATCCGTTGACATGATATTTACAATATAATACAATATACGATATACTCTCGGGTGTTCAATATTGTACAAAGGCTGCAAACAGTGCCAACCGCAATCTTTTTACTTTACAGAGGATGATGTCGATGTCACCAAAGCACTTGAAGACATCTCCATCAAATCGTTTGGTCATCCAGTTTCCTTTGAATGCCAGCTGTCACGGGATATGCACGATTACACGTGGCTTAAAAATGGCAAACCATTACTAGCTGACAGACACTACAAAATGTCAGCTGACTGTGGTACCTATAAACTCACTATACCACACACTAATCCAGAGGATGCTGCAGAGTACACATTCACATGTAGAGGCAAGAAAACTTCTGCAAAACTGCTGCCTAAAAGTAGGTGATCACTGAATAAGACAGTATGTTCACTCGATTTTTCTTGTATGGATACCCAACTAATTTTTTATGGGAACCTCCCCACACAAGATCCAGGAGGCGATAGAGTAGTGTAGTGTAGCATGATGGAAGTGCTATAGCAGTAGATGAATTGTGCATGTTGTAAAATATTCAACCTTACATGTATAATTATAGAATTTAACATTGTGAAATTTAGTTGTGTGATAATCCTAAAATCGAAAAAGGTAATCCTAGCAGAGGTTGAGGTTGAAAAAGCACTACCATATAAGGCTGGATGGTTTTTGTGGTTCAGCTGTAATTGTAACACTGTAGCAATATTAATCTCCTCTTTGTAGTTCCGCCTGAAATGGACCACCTTGGTAAATCAAAACGCCACCTTATTGTTAAAGCTGGATCGGTTGCAATCTTTGAGGTTCCCTTTACTGCCTATCCTACACCAGAAGTGAGCTGGAGCAAAGGGAAAGTTCCACTACCAAAAGACAAACGAATAGAAGAGGAGACTATTTCATGCATGTCCACTATGCGAATGAAACATTGTAAGCTGTCAGATGCTGGTGAATACACTGTGACTGTTACCAACGAGCATGGGGAATTATCCACCAACTATAGACTCACTGTGCTTGACAAGCCGTCAGCTCCAAGAGATTTTAAGGTAGATAAGGTTACAGAAGACACAGTATCAATGTCCTGGCAGGCTCCTGAACATGATGGTGGTAGTCCAATCAGATGCTTCCTTGTTGAGAAGCGCGAAGCGTCAAGGCGATCATGGCAAAAGGTGGATAGTGTAAGAGATATGAAAGTCGTTGCGAAGAACCTAATCGAAGGACAAGGATACTTCTTCCAAATCAGAGCTGAAAACGAGTATGGATTGAGCGATCCTGCTGAAATTCTCCAACCAACTGCTCCAGCCAGTACCTTTGGTATTATTATTTATATTATTGTTTGATGATTATTTCCAGTCTGATAAAATACACCCCAAAAATTCAAATCAGTGATACACCCCCTCCTTTAATGTAAGTCATAGGCTCCGTCAATGAACCATTTCATTTCATTGGCTCTGTATCAACATTAGCATGAAATTCACAAACACCTAGTTGCAAATCCTCATGGTAACTCAAATATAGAGATACATGGTGTAATATGCACAAAATAGAGAACAATGAAGTTAAAATACCCAGTCTGCTGCACAAGAAAATTCATCAAAATCTTCAATTTTTAGTAAGATAAGGTTTACTGCAAGCACTGTATCTGTATCGACCTTGCTTGTTCTTTTACAGATGTACCAACTGCCCCTTCTGCACCACAGATAACATGCACATCACCCCAATCTCTGTGTCTCACATGGAATACACCAACTAATGATGGTGGTAGTCCTATTACTGGGTACTATGTGGAGAGATCAACCAATCAGAGTGATCGATGGTTCAGAATTACTCGAGATCTCTTGAATAGAGCTAAGCTTGAACAGAATGAGCTAATTGAGGGAACAACATATCAGTGGCGAGTGATAGCTGTAAACAAGAAGGGAGAAAGTAAAGCCAGTGAACCATCAGATACATTCATCTGTGAATCAAAATTCAGTGAGTAATGCTAAGTAAAATGCCCATCACACAACTATTTTTGAAATAGCGGGTCTCTCTATTTGCTCCCTACATAGTTTCGTATTGCGATGATAATTTTTTTGGTATAATATAATACTAAGTTTTTATTACCTCTGATGTTAGATATTAATACCGAATAATATGTGTAACATTATAATCAGACCACTTGTGATGCAAGAGGTAGATGTAACTAATGAAATTGATGTTTTTTATTCTGACATTCAATGACAGAGCATTGCTCAAACTCGTGATTTACCAAGTGCCAATTTTATTTCACAGCTGAACTTGCTTCAACTAGGTGGCCGATTTTCTTGATGCTGTAATCATAAATCCACTGATTGCAATTTCACTTCGTCTTAAAAAATGTGTTGCCTCAATTTTACAGCAAAACCAAGTGCTCCCAACGGTCTTCAAGTTATCGCTACTACACCTGATTCAATAAGCTTAGCTTGGAGGATTCCTGACACTGACGGCGGTTCCCCTATCACCAACTACATAATAGAGACAAGGGCACCTGGTGTTGCAAGTCGCTGGATGAGGGCCAATAAGAAACCTGTTGCTACAACAAATTATCAGATACTCGGACTAAGGGAGGGAAGATTTTATGACATCCGAGTATGTGCCGAGAATGCTGCTGGTGCAGGACCATACACAGAAATGAAAGGAGATGGCAAATCAAGATCAACTCCAGGTTTGATAATACTCTTGCACAAAGAAGAGGGGGAGCTCATTTGCATTGAAAATCATTATTGTCTGAACAATAGTCTTGAAGTGGAGTTTAGTTCAGTATGTAACTAAAATGTGTTTAAAACATCCTCTGCAGCCAAAAAAAACACTTCACATCCCCCGAATGATTCCCACATCGTAACCTGTTATGCCCCTGAAAAACAAAGCTCAAATCTTACTACAGTGCACACATAGACCCCTAAATGCTTAGAAAACATTGTTTGTTAAGAAGCGCTTCAAACAAATAAACTATGAAATATTTTTTATTTGACAGATGAGATAACATAATATGAGAATTCAGATTGTGATCATTCACATCTACCCAATAGGTAGACACGTTGGATTGCTTTGTAATTGTATGTCATTTATTCAGCTTTATCCTTGAATGAGATTTGAACAAGATTTCATTTTAGCCTTTGGTAATATGGGATTCCTTTATCTTTGCTTTATTAGCTCAATGGCCCACTTGAAAACAGGAGCTATTACCACATACATTTTCAGATTAATTAACTTGTATATTCTCAGCGCTCATGTCATCCTTTTAATACAGGAAAGTCTGAAATTTTTACATTTTAGTTGGAGACAAACCCACCATTAAAAAAGGGCTCACCGATGTGACATGTGCAGTAAAAAATCAAGTAACATTGAAATGTACTTTTGACAATGGTGGACTGGATGTGACTGCATCATGGTACAAAGGAAATAAAGAAATGACAACATCCAAGCATTACCTCATGACCCTGACTGGTAGAGAAGCTACTCTGGTGTTGAAGGATGTTAAACCTAGTGATGCCGGCGAATACTCTTGTGAAATTTCAAATCCACTTGGGAGAGATAAATCGAGCTGTAAACTATCTGTAAGCGGTAAGTCAATGTTTACCAGCAAATGCAATTTGGAGCAAAAACCGTGATTATTTTGTGAGTACCCATGTGTGATATTTTCAGATACCATTCAATTTTAAAAACATTGTTTTTGCAGGAACAGAGAAAACTGGTAAGGTAAAACTGTGAGCTTTCCATGTTGGCCAAAATGTACCTATATGCAAAGAGTATGATATACCCTCTTTGCTATGTGAGGCCTTAGTTTTCTGTCTCTGGCATTTTGTACATTTACAAAGACACCTACGCTATTGGCCTTTGCTTTTGTAAGTTGTTACATGTGGCTGTATGTAGCAACTCACAATTTCGTATTATGGTTTGATTTATTGTGGTTGCTTGTGTTGTTGTAACCAACCTAACCTGATGATAGGCCAAATTCGACAGGGAAGAGTCACCAAAAGACCATGAAAGTTTCCTGAGTGAAAAAATTAACTGCCTACTGGTTGTCATCAATTATTGATGCAGAGACTAAATAAATATACAATGTACATGTACATAATCCTTATTGTTTATCATGACCGGATGTGTGTAAAATGTCGTTTGATCGTTTCCAGAGGCACCAAGGGTAGAGTTTGACAGACCTTACCCATCATCAGGACTTCGAGTAAGAGCTGCATCATCACACACCATTCATGCCTCTGTTACAGGATCACCATCTCCTCAAGTTACCTGGTTAGTACTTGCTTAGTAGGCGGAGGAAGTTATTTACTTTTATTCGTTATAATTTGTTTAAGGTTTGTGTTAATTTTCAAAGGCTCTTCATCGCACCACTTTTGAATAAATTATAATAGCATAGCAATATTAGGATGGTTTATACTGTGTTTATTGGATCAAGTATCACCAAAGCACCGCTGAATAAATTATTAAAACATTTTCACAAATTACGATCGCGATTTGTTCTATCCTAAATTTTCACTGTTACATGTTTCCTTGTGTATTAGCTGTGTTTCCTTTTTGACGTCAAGAATATGAATGGAATGGTGTGGTGTCATTACAAAGTGTTTGTTGTGTAACAGGTATAAAGATGGTAAAATGATTAGTCCTTCATCAGCTGTAGCAGCTAAGATAGAGAGCAGAGACGGTACAACGAGTCTTATTCTAACTGATGTGGAACCACACCAATCTGGTAACTACCGTGTAATGGTTCAGAATCAAGCCGGCTCAGGCTCTGCTGACATATACCTCACAGTTAAAGGTCTGTACAAATCTTAGACACTCTGACTGAGAATATGTAAAACCTCGCACACTGGTTTCTGTTTTTTATTTGGGGAACAGCGGTTTGAGGGGACGGAATAATACCATCTGAAATTTTGTCACGGGTTTTGTGTTTAGGCCAAGATCTACAACCCTGCCACAGCTTATAGCTAATGGTATAGATAGTTCCTATGGTGTGTAGATTGATCAGACAAAGTTTATGAGCTTAGACAGCAGAAAACCAAAGCAAGAACAAGAGAATTTCACCCATAATCCGTAGTACAGGAAAAACGCATCATAAGCTGTTAGCTACCCTACAGGACAAAACTATTCATTGGATTATATATATATAATATATAATATAATATATATATATAATATAATATATAATATAATATATAATTAATGTTTGCGAAATTCGCGATTGCCAAAAATCGCGAACTGTTAACACCGCTTGCATTTAGTTTCTCAGGTGCTATCTGCCTGAAAAAAACACTGGAGAAGTGTGTTATAGTGAAAAGAATGCACTCTGAATGGGATTCAAACCTGAGATGCTCTATCACTGAGTTATAGAGCTGAATGCCTGATGAAAAAAATACTAGGCTAATTTGCGAAACATTAAGTCAGTGAACATCGAGAGAGGACAACACCATCGCGAATTTTTATGCCTTGTAATTTAAGTTCCTGTAGGTTAATTAGCAGGTATGATTAAGTCTGAACAATAAAACTTCCTGCTATTTATGATCATGATAGAACAGTTCTTACAAATTTTGTGAATTCTCTCTATTGGCACGGAGGAAGGGGCCAGCAGCAATAACTACCAGCCCAAGTTCAGGTCATTAGGGTAGGATCCATAGAGCTCATACCTTCTGTAAAAACAACTTTTGATCTAGCATCCTTGTTCAAACCGTCCAAACATACAAATACCCTAGATGCATCAATTTTAGCTAGTGAAAAGTTTCATGCTTTGCGTTTATCAGGTAAATTAACAATTTTTATTTTTGCATCTTTGGTTTCCTCCATTATCACATATATAAAAACAGAATGAACTACGCTAATTTCAAATTTAGCTACCTCAAAAAGGTTTTGAGATATGGGTCGTTTAAATTAATAATTTTTGGTGGGCGTGGCTCCACATAAGGCTTATAGGCCTCAGTGCCAACATCATTTTTACAGCTTGAACATTCTTACACTGACAACTCACACACAAAGTAACACCGCTATACGGAGTGGCAAATTATCCAAACTGTAAACTACATGTACAATTAAGTGCATTCCTGTCTCATGGCGTGCTCTTCCTCAGCCCTGATGTTTGGATATGCTTGCCGTACATGTACATGCCCCTCCATAAAGTCATTCATGCTGCAAAAATTATTTAAAAA
>ERZ1740056.62-NODE-62-length-13626-cov-7.152752_pt1 | contig 13626 bp, 8 predicted proteins | sample MGYA00581746_ERZ1740056 | MGnify/ENA primary metagenome ERZ1740056 (study PRJEB43018, sample SAMN04849745) | marine metagenome | isolation source: floating plastic debris | place: Pacific Ocean | collected 2008-09-01 | study: EMG produced TPA metagenomics assembly of...
ACCAGCTGTTTATACATGTGTTATTGAATTACAGCAAGGCATGGAATGGACAACATATTATGACCAGAAAAATCTACTGAAAATAAATTTTCGTGATTTGTTTTGGATACTAATGCTTCCAGGTATGATTGATTAATTTCCAGGCATTTGGTCGACCAGACACACCCAGGATTTGGTAGACAATGAGACGAAAGCTAAGACAGTACTGAGGGAGCTCATCATCTATGCTGTTTTCCTCGCTCTCATCAGTGCCAGTAAGTTCCTGCTGCATGTTCATTTTAATGCTCGCAGTTAATGTGGTAGTTCCCTCCTCATTGATCATGAGACCACAACTTCAACCTATTACGGTTAACTCAGTAACTTTGACCTGTTTTGACTAATTATACTAAACTGCAGTTTATGCAATGTAATCTCTAATGTTCATCCACTTTTCTCGTAGTCACTGGTGGTATGAGTGGTTCCAACATGTACACGATGACTAAAGTGATGACCGACCTGTTCGTGGATTCCACATTCCCAGACACTGGAAATACTTTCCGTGGAATGCTCACTCAATCTGACTTCTGGAGAGTAAGTTATAACTGTATCAGCACATTCGTTGTAAAAACTGGTAGCAAATTAAGTAAAATGACACTCATAATGAATTTATAGAAAACACCTTAACTAGATTAATTAATTTTGATTCTAATTTGATTGCAGTTTGCTGAAGGACCAATGTTGGATGGACTCTATTGGGAACAGTACTACAACAACGAGAATGTCTCTCAAGCAGACCTGGGTTATGTTTACTATGAGAACAAACTGTTGGGTGTACCTCGTCTGCGACAACTCAGAGTTCGCAATGACTCATGCACGGTATGTAAAATTATCACTGCACATAGTTTTTTAACTAAACGGTATATAGCATTTCCTTTAGCTAATGAATATGAAAATATGTGTACTACCAACTTGATGTGAAGCTTAAAAATTCAATTTATGATGTCTTGATGTTTTTATCATCTTTTAGGTCTCCACCTTGTTTAAAGAGACAATCCCAGAATGCTATGGTGAATGGTCGCCTAAGAATAATGATGAGAGCTCATACGGACTGGAAACTGAGACTGCGTAAGTATTGATGGAACTCTGCCATGAATCAAAACTGTCCTTACTAAAACCTTCAACTATGGTGGTACTCTTTGGACAGCCTCTTAGATGCTAAGAAATTTACATTAGCTGTGATTAATATGGTGAATTTACAATGAGTATTATTCTTTTTCTGGTCAGGTGGGTCTTCCACACAGAGAAGGAGATGGATGGATACTCAGATAGAGCACAGCTCATGACGTACCCTGGATCAGGATATTATACGGACCTCACCCGTACCCGAGCAAGAACTCACGACATACTAGCTGAACTGAAGGAGAATAGGTGGATCGACAGAGGCACCAGAGTTGTCTACCTTGATTTCACCATCTACAACCCCAACATAAATCTCTTCTGTGTAGCTAAGTATGTCCCTCGACATATTTGTGCCTCAATAAGCATAAGCAATGATAACTCAAACATGTATGTGTGATTGTACAATTAAGGATGAAAATTGTCAACTAATTTAATTTAGTAGTGACATGGCACTGAATACATGTAGTTTACTTCTCATATTTAAATTTACTACGGAGTTTTTATTTATGAAATTTGGTTTTATATTTTGTCATTGAGAAGTGAGAAAGCCAAACATAAGAGGACCGTAAGTTTTCTATTTGCCAAAGTTAGACCGCAATCAAATCCTTGGTTGTGTGGGGTACTTGGTCAATTAAAAAAAACGTGTGTACATGAATATGTCAGTAGTTGATTGCATCATTGTTTCAGATTGACTGTTGAGTACCCACCATCTGGTGGAGCAATGTCTTCACAGAAGTTCAGATCCGTCAAACTGCTCCGATATGTCAGTGTCAGCGATTACATCATCATGGGCTGTGAATTCGTATTCATTGCTTTCATCTTCTACTATCTCATTGAGGAATGCTTCGAGGTAAAACAAATTTTGTTCTGTTTTTATTAAATATCATTTTTATTGGTGTTGTGCAAATATGGTATTGAATATACACTGATTACCTTAGTATAATTTAAAACTACATCATGAGTATAATTGTTTTTTGTTGCCTATTGATGCTAATGGTTTTGCTTGTCTTTTTCAGCTGAAGAAACAAGGGTTCAAAGAATACTTCGTCGAGTTTTGGAACTGGATGGATGTGATTGTGATTTGTCTCTCGCTTGTCTGTATCGGATTTAACTTTTATAGGACATTTAGTATCGAGTTTCACATAGAAGAATTGCTTCAAAAACCAAATGAGTTTGCAGACTTTGAGTTTTTCAGCTACTGGCAGATGCAGTTCAACTATGGAGTTGCCGTCACTGCCTTCCTTGCTTGGGCAAAGGTGAGAACTCAATCATACCAAATTAATGTTGCCAATTGCCATAATGTACAAGGATTTTTTCTGCATCGTATTTTGGTTTCTAAGCTGAAGAGGTTTTGTGTGAGCCCATTGCGTAAACGTTAGTAATTCTTAATCTTTATGAGAGGACAATTCCTCAATTATTTGAAATCAATTTTGCAACATATTCATCTGGATATAGTATAAGTTTTAACCTGTTTTTGTAGCTCTTCAAGTATATAAGCTTCAATAAGACTATGACACAGCTGACAGAGACCATGTCTCAGGCTAAGAAGGATCTGGCTAGCTTTGGAGTTATGTTCTTCATTGTTTTCTTTGCATTCGCTCAAGTCGGATATCTGCTGTTTGGCACTCAGGTTCATGACTACAGGAGTATCGGGAATGTGCTGTAAGTTTATGAATTGACTTTACACAATCCCTTAACTACATAGTTTTACAAATATACGTTTCTTACATGTTTATTGTTGAATCGCTGGGCATGGCTCGATGTTTTCATGTATATGCTGCAGAACAGGAATTCGGTATACGAATTTTGGATCAAAAAACGTTTGTTTTATTTCAGACTGACTCAGATGAGAATCATCCTCGGAGATTTCAATTTTGCTGAGCTGGAGGCCACTCACTCAACTTTTGGACCACTGTACTTCATTCTGTACATCATGTTTGTCTTTTTCGTACTGTTCAACATGTTCTTGGCCATCATCAACGACACATATTCCGAAGTTAAGAGTGATGACAGTGCTAATGACTTCGAAGTCATGGACTTCTTCAAGAGTGTGAGTTTTCCAGTCATCTGATACATATTGTTGTGAAAATGGCGTTTTAGTTCGATTGGATAAGAATACATAATATTTTAACTGACATTTTCATTGTACATCTAGATAAGCTAACAGTGTTGCTGTGATTAATCAATAAAACCCCTGAGCCTGGTAAGATTGACAATAATATACATCGTGTTTTCAGCAATACAACAAGATGTTGGACAAGCTGAATATCAAGCGTGACAGAATCGCTGATATACAAGATGCTCTGCAGGCGGCCGATGCTAACAATGACAGTCAGATTGAGTATGATGAATGGAAAGCTGAACTGCTTGCGTAAGTTCTGTCTTGCAAAACTTACTGTGTCCAATATTTTTCCATGTTAAATATTAGATGATGTGGAATTTCAAATACACCAGTAGCTTAATTTGATATAGCACATGAATAGTGTCTCAAGTCTCATATTGTGTCATTGATTGATTTATAATGCAGACGTGGATACAAGGAGGAAGAGGTCGAGGAGGCATTTAAGAAGTTTGACACAGATGGTAACAGAATACTGGACGCTGAGGAACAGGCCAGGATGCTGAAAGCTCTCGAAGATGAAAAGGATGCTGTTAATAAAGATATCGGACAAGTAGAGCATAAACTTGGAGTAAACGACACACCTAGACCTACTACATCGCGACCTGGAACCAGAGCCAAGACCTCTCGTGGAAGAGGAAGAAAGTCTGTGTCTGGAGCTGGCGAAGACGATGAAAACAGACCAAAGACCCAAGGTGGCAAAAAGAATAACAACTTCAGAGTAGTCAGCGAGGTATGTACTGTGCAATGTTTCAATAAATTATACCATGCACTTTAAACTATAGGTAAATATTGATTATCAAAACATGTGCAAGAGATCTTCAGGCAGATATGTGAAGTTGTCATCTCTTTTTTACGACAGCGTAACTCCTAGTTATAAATCATGAAATACCAGGTCAAAAAACATAAACACATTTCTTTATCTGCATAGTTTGCACAGTGTTCATGTCTGATACAATGTTGCTTCAGGTTGGTTATGGTGAGTTTACACAGCTGTCTAGAAGAGTTGACAGGATGGAGCACTCTATTGGCAGTATTGTCTCTAAGATTGACACAGTGCTTGTCAAACTTGAGGGTATGGAGAAGGCTAAACTCAAGCGAAGAGAGGCCATGACCCAACTTCTGGACAGCATTGCCGCTGTGAGTAATAACCGTAGTACACTGTGGCTCAACCCAGGCTGTAGGACAGTCACAGTCAATCACTGTAAATGCCATATGCCCTGATAATCATAGCCTTTATGATACAATAACTTGTTGCTTAGCACTTTTAATGTCGTAGTGGTTGTGTACTACGGCATAATATAATTGCGTCAAAAATTGACCGATGCATACAGAGGCATTGTTTTCAGAGAGTCAGATAATAACATCAAGATTTATTTTATACTTGAAAGCGAAAACATATTGTATTTCCAATGACTTTCTTGTGCTTATAGTCTGAGGATGCTACAGAGGAGATGAAGAGAGAGCAGATGGAGAGATTGGTCAGAGAGGAGCTGGAGAGATGGGATAGTGAGGCGGCAGTCAGCAGACCTGGCTCCTCAATGTCACGACCCGGTACATCAATGTCACGACCCGGCACAGGACGACCTGGTACTGGCAGACCTGGCACTGGAGCAAGATAAACATCCTGTGAAGCTCATGTGATATCATTCTCAAAAATAATCAATATTTAAAAGTGTGATTCTACCTACACGTATTTGTTCTCTATTTAATTTTTCTTAAAATTCTTTGCCTGTCAAAATCCGTCCAAACTGTGATAGTTTCTATTGCTGAATTTTTCAATTGATTTTTATCAATAGATAGACTACGACCTCCTATCCATGCTTAGCTATGTATTTTTGTGCAACCAATCTTGGTGGCAGTATTTTTTAATTGTGACAGAATCTCAACAACATTCATGAAGATGAATGGCTCAAGTTTGAAAATGATGCAAATAAAACCTTTCTTTGTGCAACTTAAAAATAAAAGAGTTTATTTGTTATAAGATTACCATTTATGTAACGAAAAAACTGATATATGAGGAAAAAAGGATCGAATGAGGAATAGAAATATTAATGGGGATCACTAAGCTAAGTTCCGTAGCAATCACAAATCATTACACCGTTACCCAGTAACTGTGGGTATAGGTGTTGTCGTAGGCATTTCTTGGTGTCAGCGGTTCGAGTCTTTGGGATTGTGTGTATGTATGTTAAGGTTCCATAATGTGTTGCTGACTTCCTTCATGCGAATCTGTACCAAGCCATTCCTGTAATAATAAAATCAAAGACATACAGCTTGTATGTGTATGGAAGCTGTCTCTCAACTCTTTGATGGCAAATATGGTGGCTGTAAATTGGGAACCGAAACGGTAATGTCTATGTAAGTGGATTGTGTGTATATTGTGTGTCACCAATATACAAATATTAGGGACATAATAAGAAGTTGGTACGTTCTATTTATTCGAATGACATACATCAACCGAACAGCATGCGAGTTCCGGAACCAGGGTATGCAGAAATAAATTGGTGAACACACAGTGAACTACTGTCCGCCATGATCATGCAATTGACCAAACAATGCAAACGAACCCATTATTGGGCAAAAGTACATACACATACATATATCACATACAAAATAATCAACAAATAGGTGGATCCACAATTTTCATACATCATGCTTAGTTTTTATATCAGTCCAAAACAGTGGTAACAAGTTGGTACCATAGAGTCCAATGATTCAACGTAAAAATTGTCGTGTTGTTCAATTTATGACTCATCTACTCATAGCCCTCCATGCTACAAATTAAAGCATTAACAAATCATAAAATTCAGCGTGCAGTCATTCCTTCACACCGTCAAGCCTGCATGCTGCCAACCTAGATAAGTTATTCCTCAGCAGCTTCGGCTTCTGCTGCTGGTGCTTCTGCGGGAGGGGCTTCTGCTGGTGGAGCTTCCGCTGGTGCTTCTTTTGTTGTCTTAGATTTTTTTGCGTCTGCTTTTGGAGCTACATTAAATATATTTGCCCTCTCTGCAAAGCCTCTTTTGTCGGTTTGTCGGTCATATTTACTGCAAACAGCTACCTTTGGCTAAATTCAGAGAATTAGGACATTTTGTAAAATATCAATTGTGAGAGCAAATATTTCTCTTACCGATTCAAAAACGCCCATCTTCTCAAAAAAGTTTCTTCTGTCCACGTTCCGCTCATATTTACTTGCAACTATCACTCTTTCCTGTAGCAGTTATTGGAAGGAGAGGATGAACAGTTTACAAACTGTATAAACATAATATTGTTACAATAGGTGATGAATGAATTCTAACAACATTGTACCAAAGATACATTGGGTAATATAAATTTGATGGCAGGATAACTCCTTTAATTCCAAACCAGGAATCTGACACTTCATTGAACTATGATGAAAGTGAACAATCAGAAATCTCTCGCTTTTTTATTTCACAATTTAATAATTTCATTGACACTACTTACTGGTACATTAGGGAATTTCTCAGCCAGGCGGTCAAACCTGAAATTGGAAGAAGATAACATTATTAAAGACGACGATCTTCAATACTATAAGGGTACACAATCCTCAAAAAAATTTTTAACCTTTTGGAAGAGGGAAAGGGTTATCAACCACTCAGTAGTCATGCGTTGGAACATGACTCACCATAGGTTTATTTGTAAGAAACTCTTAATGTTCTGCAATGTCAACACATCGGACAACAGGTAACATGCTTTTCACTCCGACCTTGTAGGCCTAGACTTTTAGAAAACTGACAGACACTCAATGGTTTTAACATTGTATAAGGTTAGTTTTCCATGCAGTCTTACCCGCCATCTGCTGCAGCTGTCTTGCCACTAAATCATAAACTAATGTTATCAAAATCAATTGTAAAGAAAGCCGAAAAGCAGTGCAGATTTAGTGCAAACTTACGGACAAGGACCGGTTGGTTCTTCTTGAATCTTTACCGTGGTTGTCTTGTGTCTTCCACTAAAAGTCATTGAGTAGCATCAAGTTAAACGATGATAAACAGGGAAATTGTAGCCTATAGGGTAGTGGCATAGCAAAAATCACCTTTCTTGATACTCGTAGTGAGAAAGTGTAACCACGAAAAATTATAGCACACAGATCTATGAATTAAATGGATTGAAATAAGTTTAGAAGTTTAAAGTTAATTTCATTGCCCAGATCATACTCCGGGCCACAGTTACGAGCAATCTGGAGCAACACCGGTGTTAATCATTCTAGAAAATCTACAATATAACGCAATCACTGAATTGGACTATCGTGGAATTGAGTGAACGCAACAGATAAGACAAGACAGAACTATTCGTGCCTTTACCAGGAGAATAATGTTTAACACAGGAATAATGGCCTCTCGCCTTATTTATGCACCAATCTGCTGTTGTTCTTGAAACCAGGTTGTTGCCTGCTCAATAATAATGGCAGGACAACTTCCAACATATGGTGCTAATAGCCAGTTTTAGGGAAGATAGTTTACATTTTGAGTTAAAACAATGCTATATTATCCTCAACATGATACAATGAACTCACCCTTTGTTCATCTGTCTAGCTCTCTCAGCCAACTCCATCATCTACAAAGTGATTCACTCAGATTTAAAAAAGTCCAGATTTAGGATTACAAAATAGAATGCTTATATGCCAAACTGATGTAAGACTGCAAATGTCAAGTTATGAACAATTGTCTGGGTATTCTCAAAGATTTATTACTAATTGCTTCAACTCTATAAATATGGCTGGTAGTTTCTTCAGTTTCCTCCATATTTACCAGAATAGAAGCAACAGTGTGTGGCATATTTACATCTACATGCGCAAAACATATGGTACACTTACATCATACTGCTGTCTTTTGTATCTGTCATCCAAGTCATATTTCTCACTCTCCAGTTTATATAGAATGTCATGCAGTTCTTTAGCTTTGGCTTTCAAAGCCTCAGTATCCATACCACTGAGGTCGAGGGGTACAATCCTCTGAGAGAGGGCGGCCTGCTTCTCCTCCTCCAGCTGCTCCTTAGTCTTAGCCATCTCCTGAGGCTTCTCCTGGCTGTCTTCGTACTGTGCGATAGAAATATAGGAACAGACTGAAAATCTACAGTTCTATCAGTAATGAAAACTGTCGACCTCACCATGCAGGTCTTCATATTTGGAGTCCTACATTGTCTGTCACATCTGGTTTCATTAGCTTACAAGGAACCTTAACACTATAGGACTAAAGATCATGAATGCAAAGGCTATAATCATGGCAAAGGCTATTAATCAGGCTATGCATCATACTGTCTCCCTTATATCTTTTTTAGGGAGAAGTTTTATGGAACCCTGAAGTTTTTAGGGGAAATAAATGCCTGAAACCTCATGGATCATCAAAAGACAATAGTTCTGCGTGACAAAACAATAATAGGCTAGTGCAACTATAATAATGATTAAATATGTATATATGTATGTATAAATGGTATAAATATGTTTGACATGGAATTAATCAGAAATGGTACTATAAAACCGAGAAGCAATTTATCTACAAAATTTTACACCCAAATTGAACCCAGTTATAGAGCGATAGTCAATCTAAAACCAAAGCGTGAGCAACACAATATAATTGTGAATATTAAAGCTGTTAAGTATCAACAGTGGCCAATTTTTATGTAGTGTCAAATGTAGATATAAGCTGGGTTCTCATTTATGGATGGGGGGGGGGTGGGGTGTTTGGCACAGTGTTTGTTACATCGTAGTGTTCGCAGTTTGGAGCCGGCCGGTCTGAACAATCACACAACATCCAAAGCTACCGGTAAATATTAGCCAGATTTTCGATATTTGTGTACAAACAGCCACAAGTTGCCTGGGTTGAATATACGCTGCTCTTACACAAGATTATAATCTACCCTTGTTCATTGTTATATCTAGATATACATAGAGTCACTCTGCAATATCACTGATTATAGTGTAATAAGTGGAACATGCAATGTTGTTATACATTAAAATGTGTAGTAAAAATATGCAGGCCTGCATGATTCGACCTGAATGATACCTGCTGATGCCACTATAGTTTATTGTTGCGATTGAGGCTCTCAACATGGAGTAGCATTCCATACTGCATATTACAGATATATATGAAGAGAAGCGATTTGTTTATTACAATTTAGACTGAATTTACCGCTGCATGGCATTTTTTGCATTGAGATATTATATTATATTACGCTATTGACAATTTACGCCCAGAATGTTCTTGTGTTGCCGGATTTACTTACAGCACGTCTCTGACTATGCCCTACCTTACAATGGATTATGATTTCCGAAATAGTGCAGTTATAGTTTTGTTGTTGAAAAGTCGCTGAAAGCGCCTTCCAAATGGTCAAGTTTGCTTTTGATGAACATTGGAAGTCACTAAAACAATGCACATATATGCCCTACAGTATAAAGTACATAAGTGTACATATACGTGCGAAGTTCACAATATATCTGTGATGAGTTGGACTGTGATAACTCATAAATCCACCAGCTGCGGAGGATAAAAGAAATTGAAGCGACAAATATTAGTATAGAAGTTTTGGTGAATGTCTAGCATGCAAATCTCAGAAGACGTAAAATAGAGCAAATGAAAATATTTTTTAGTCCAGCCACACTTAGCTAGCAAAAGAAATATTTAAAATCAAATTGTGCAACCATCAGATCGAAAAATGTCTACCGTCCCTTGAAGTACAACCCTTCAGATGACCTGAAACATCAATAAATGGGAAAACTCTAGAAGTATTATAGGATAAGTCTTATAAATGATGTTGAAGACAGAATCAGAAAATTCTATAGCGAGAACAATTGGACATTAACCTCAGTGGGGCTTTCACAAACCATACAAGTCACCACTTTGGTTCATCCGGGTTCCTCAATGTCACATAAGCATTATATCAAGTGTTCTGAACTCATCCCATGCGTAGTATCACGGAGTAATATTGCGATGACTGTGAATTGGTCAATGGTCTTTCACCACATTGTGAAAAAGATTCTTTGGGGTTTTCATTTAGGTAGGAGCTTAGTACTGAATAAGATTTTAAGTTAATCTTACCTGAGACATTGTGAAGTTTTACCTTAAGTCCTTACTATTACTATCTACAGGCTTGCTGCCGAGTCCAGATGTATCCTATACAAAGTTCGCTGCCTAACTGAATAAGTTAAAACGTCAGCAACTTTCGCTATCCATATAAGGCTAATGAGTGTAATTATGATCATCTTCCTTTGTGTTTCATTAATTCATTCCCACTTCTTGTTCTATTTAACCAATTAACAATCCTCTGGTAGCATTCGAAGGGTGCTGGAATGTTCTACATTAAGACGCCCCAGTTTTGACTCCAAAAAATAATACCGATGTGCCTGTTAAGTAATCTACAAATTCTATTCAGTGGTGTTTTTGGGCATGGCACGAATGTGCCAATATCCATATACATACATTGTATGTATTCTGATTTATAAATGTCAGTTTGGTGGTAGGGAACTCAGCGATTCAATATAGAAAAGATGGAACACAGTGGAAAAGGGACTCTGACCGCTCAGCGCTATTTCTGCTGCTAAAATTCCTCTATGATTTGACAATGAGAACAGAGAAACAAGGTAAACCGTAAGAAATGTGTCCTGGGAATGTGCCAAGCCTTGGTGAATTCACGAACCCATACTTGGAAATATTGACAGACAATCACCACATTCCTTCTGTTGCGCTACCTATCATGACTATCCTGTCAATATAAGCCCACCTGACAAGGTCCTACTAGCTGATCTCAAGGGTTCAGAGCCTCAATTTTGCGCTGCTGCAACTGCTCAAGTAATGAGTAACGTATTTCCGCTACTTACAGCGCTCAGAGATGACTTTTCTGATTTCTTTATAGAGAAGTTCTTCATGCCTCGCTTCTTAGCGCGATCCTCTTTCTCTTTCTGCTTACGCTCTTTCTCTAATCTCTTTTTCTCCTTTTCTTCATCTTTAATTCTCTTCTTTTCGGCCTAAAAGGTAGCGTTATTTTGACTATTTAGATTTGGTTGGCTGATAAAAATTTACATGTTTTATGCATTTTATTCATTGAAGTTGCCCTCCCCTTGCCAGCTCATCAAACAGCTCAAAAATTAACAGCAGCCTATGCCCTGGCATTGAAATACATGGTCAGTTCAGCAAAGTTGAAAAAATAATCCCCAAATTTGCCAAAGCTGTGACAAAAATGCAAGCTAGTACATCCGTGTTGAACAATCATCTCTACAAAACAAGTTATGTAGATTTTAGATGTAAAAATGTGAAATTCAATCTGGCTACACATCTGGCTACACAGCATATACACTCTGTGGTATCTTACCTCTTCCTCTTTTCTCTTTTGTTCCTCTGCTTTCCTCAGAGCTTCCAATCTCTCCATCTCAATGGCTCTCCTCTGCAGACGTACTGACTAAAATCAAAATGGCACCATACGTTACAACTGCTAAACTAAATCCAGAAGATTTTTTATCCGCTGGGTGCTCATTTTTCATGTTGATTTCTTGTTAAGCCCTAGAGGAGACCAAATTTGGTGTTTTTGAATTATGCTTCTTTACCAAAAAGCTTAGGAAAATGCATGATTAGTGGTTATTATACCTGCTTTTCTTTGAGGACAGCAATCTCTTTCTCTTCGACCTCGATCTCAGCTCTCAAGTTCGCTGCTGCCTCTTTCATAGCCTCAGCTTCCTCTGCTGCCTTGTGCCTCTTAGCCTCCAGTAAAGCCGCTAACTCGGGGTCTACCTGTGCACCCCCATCCTCATGATCAATGTGGTTGTGGTGCTCATGATGGTTCTCTTCTCCGTTCTCATACATTGTTGAAATGAGAGACTATAACTGCGTGATCAAAAATTCAAATCATAGTGTTTAGAAACAAATATGTTCACTGGATATGTTGTGATATTTCTAACATCTAACATTTCATCAACAGTCCCAATACCGTTTTATCATCGCATAAATGTTACAGCTATCACAACCACCATTAAATGGAAGGTTTCAGCGATGTATTGAAAAAGAGCAGAAAATAAATTGGTGTTACCTGCAAAATATTGAATGCGCTTTAGTTCCAGTTTTAACCGATTGTGATAGCAGCATTTTGTTGGTGTTACATGCACAGCAAAAAGAGCCACACTCTTGATAATGTTTGCCCAACTGCTTTTTAGCTTTAAACAGTGATCATAAGTCCTCGCTTATGTAAACCCAGGTTTGACATGGATATGCGCTTTCCTACCGATCTACCATATTAGGCAGGTTTGTAAACAAAAAATATATAGCTGCTCCTACTGCCTAGCATGTACCGTTTATATTTTAGCCACTAAAGAACTTCACAATTTATGAGAAACTTACTTCAAATTCCAGAAACAACCTGTTGCTTGCAGTCTCGAGTCACAAACTGTTGACAATGCTAGGTATATTCATCAGTGTGACAAATAATTAAAGTTTGCATTATCATGTTAGAAATGAGACAACTGCTGCAATGACGTTTGCAAAGTTGAATTGTGCAATTTCAATGAAAGTTCAATGTACCTGCATCTCACTAGCTACACGATATATGGATAATTTTCAGTCTGAGAATGTCCTGCGACAGGTTTTAAAGAATGAAATCCTGAGGCTATGACCTTAGAGTTTACTATAGTTACTTAAACACTCGGCCTGCTTAGTCTTTCATGTGAATCGAGCTTTATGAAAAAAATGATTCAAATAATCCAAAATGCACCAGAGTGGTAGATTTTAAAAAAAGAAGCCAATAGTCATAGCCTAAGAAGGTCAACTCAACCAGGACCCCTCTAATGGGGCCCTGGAATATTGGCTGGCTGCATGGTGCCTAATATTGTAGAAAGTCAAGATCACGCTTTACATTCCTACTATTGAAATACAAGTATTCCTGCAAAAGTGTTTCCAATAATTTTGCCAATCACTAGAGATCAGATATCCCCTATTCCTATCAGACGTCTCATTTGATTTATTTTGAGTTGTCTGTTATTTTGCTAAAAGAAGACTATTCTCACTGCATACATTTCAATCTCGACAATGCCATACGTCATATTTACCTCATGGATCCAGAATATCCATATTTTTCATTTTAATGCTCTCACTTATGTTGTCATCCAGGTTGCATGCTTTATATATTGGCGTACTGTCGTAGTTGTAAGCGATTAGTGATTAATTATACGTATAGCATTTATTATGCCAGATAAACTCTGCTTGAATGCTGATACATTACGAAATTGAGGCTCGCCTAGCCACCTTCTCAAGCTTCTTCTCAAGATCTTATCAAGATTTTCACGTTTTTTTTTCAAAAAAATTGTGACAGTTTTAGTTGTAGTGTGTAAAGGCCTTTAGTCTGCATTTTGT
>ERZ1740056.63-NODE-63-length-13560-cov-8.566975_pt1 | contig 13560 bp, 12 predicted proteins | sample MGYA00581746_ERZ1740056 | MGnify/ENA primary metagenome ERZ1740056 (study PRJEB43018, sample SAMN04849745) | marine metagenome | isolation source: floating plastic debris | place: Pacific Ocean | collected 2008-09-01 | study: EMG produced TPA metagenomics assembly...
CAACAAGCTATCTGTCTCAACATGCTACACACCTTCATAGTGGTCTCAGGGTTGAACTGCGGGGTATTGTGAGTAAATACTGTGGCACCAACTGTCCATGGACCAAAAACCATACTGTATGCAGCCTTAGCCCATCCTGTATCTGCGTTTGTCCACATTAAATCATTCTCAGTCAAGTCCAACCAATGACTGAAAACAGAACAAACTTTGAGTAAACTCAGTACCAACTACTCAACTCATTGTTCCACCATACGGCACCCTCAATATTGTTAACTCCTTGGTTAACTATAGATGAGAAACAACTCTCAAATATTTTGATTTTATGACAACATAAGCCTATACATGTTGGTGATATGAATGGATGTCAATGTTTACATCAAGTTAGACTAGCAAGTCAAAGTATTTTGATGGAATTGTCCCCGCTATTTTTGATTTATTGAATCATTTACATCTCAGCTCATGGGGACGTTCAAGAGTTGTGATCTCTATCGCATGGATCTATCTTTCATCGGTGTAAGTATGATTGTTGGTCTAAAATGATTTTATCTAGGAATTTGATATTGGCCACTGAGATATTGGCATTTGCAAATTGGGCAATCTTGAGCGCAGGCAATTCCGGTCAATATCAGAGACGAGATCAATGAACATTTATCTCATTTACCGCAGTCTGAGGCCTCAGACCAACACTAAGTTATATCCATATTCCATCGAGAAATTAACGGAATATGACCTCCCATAAAATCCACGATAGTCAAATTACACTGTAATCCAGCTATGAGCTGATATAGCTGCTAAGACTACATAACAAAAGCTCTGCAATGCTGATATGTTTACAGTCTCATAAAACTAGTAGACTCACTTCAAATGGTAATCATATAACGAAATGTGGAGAGCCTTGGTTGAAAAATATCAAGTTTTTTTAAATGCTGTTTACTTTTTTGATGCAAAAATGCCGATCTTAATTACTTTTTCTGATGAATTTCAGCGTGATAATTCGCATGCCAATTGACTATGACAGTTCAAGCCAAGAATGCATATCATTGCTTACCGCCCTGAGACAATATGACCCAGACCTTGACTAGCATGTGTGTGTTCTACCATCTTTGGAAGTCCGGTAGTGCCACTTGTGAAATATAGTGACATTGGATCATCAGCCAGAGTATCCACACACTAAAATACCATACAGAAAAGTAAACAGTATGAGATATAAGATACAGTTTATAAAAACTATTGTAAAATCAAGCAAATGTCCAACTTAAAATACGGTAATCAATGCATAGCTGAACTGGATGGAAACGCTTGAGGAGTTTTCAATAAAATTTCAGCTAGTTCAAACTCCTTAACAACAGTAGACCAATATATAAGCCTATAAATACAAAAGAAGCCAATATATTAGTCTATAAATGAATTATTTATGAAATATACTTAGTGTTTTGCGTGAAATTGAAGTTGGAAGGCAAATTGCAGTCCTGACCTGATGGTTATCACTGCCTTTGTCCATAAGATCACTGAATTTCCACCAGCCGGTCGGACTAAAATTATTCACAAAAAAACATTTCTTACAAACAAAATGGAAAGAGCATATTACCACACTGGACAAGAAGACACCTTACCCTCAACCAGACTGGCTGACAGTCACAATCACATATATATGGCCTAAAACTTCAGGCGGTAAACGTTCAAATGAAGTTTAATCCCTTATCCTGAGTTTAAATAATTCTGATGGTTAACCAATTTGTTATTTTGCAGTTGTCTTCTCAAAATGCCATTTTTCATTGAATCGACAACTCCATTACTCTGTTGACTGATCCAAATCAATTGAGATAAAGATTAATTTATTTATTTCATTTGAAGCTTCAGTGTCTGACTGCTTTGACACCACAAGTAGGGTCTGGCAATGGGTGGCATGCTGTAGACTCCACAAAACTCGAACTTCCGGGTTTGATATGTCATTGTAATAGAGCATACTACAGTCATATTCAGAAGTTTCATAAAAACTTACCAATGTTGCTCAGAGACGCATATCTTTTTAAGATGAGGATGGTTTTCCTCTATCTACAAGATAATGAGACGAAATGAGACCCTAATTTCAATTGTTTTGACCGTCATATTTACAGGGATATAACTGTGTCCTCATTTTGAACCCATTTCCAGATGCCATCCACCGATAGTTGCATATACAACATTGTCTAAAAGACATTTATTATAATGCAGTTGAACGTGCCATGTGGGCGGAAGTACACCAAGAATCTATGTCATATACACGAGCCTTCATCAATTCTGCTGATCATAAGGCAGTTTTGGATCCTGCTTCATAACAATACATCAGTTTTGTTCTTGAGAACATACAGTACATACAGTACAGTCATACATTGTAGCTATATAAATACCTCTTGAATTTTATGCATGTTGGCCTCATCAATGATGATAGCATCTGCTTTGGAACTAAACAGACGAGAGTCAATATCTTTTGGCGTAAGTAATGTGGTGCCAGGACAAAAGACAATACCTAAAAAGTGTATTATAGATTGAACCTTTCATAGCTACATTCATGGGTTCGCTTCACCACAGAATGCAATAAACCTGGTCACTAACCTTTCGAGAATCAGTGCTATGACACTGAAGTGGTTATGATGGTGCCGCAAATTCCACATCAGTGAAAAACAAAATGTGACAATATCAGCTGTTAAATGAGTACCAGCTTGCCAGGTCAAAGATTCAAATACCATGTCTGTGAGGGAAAAAATGTGACATTTTCTATTCAGAGGGTATTTTGTGGAAACTCTTGTATGACATGACTATGGAAAAATTTTACTGCTCAGGAAGCTCCATTAAATGAGCCAACAGTCAATAGTCTAGCAGGCCATTAAGAAGTGACAAAGAGAAACCAATACCTCGCTTAAACCAGATTTACCAAGCATTGCCTCAGTATCCAAACAAAAAGATGAAAAAAGTGATAAAAAGCCAGTCCATCAGGTTTTGTCAAATGTCAAGCTTCATATTACGTCTTCTAAGTTGAAGCAGCCAGAGGATATCCCTTACTGACACTGCAATGAATTTTGCATCAATTTGGAAAATATTTATTACTCACAGTTGTATGCCTTGATATACACTCATGCTGTGTTTGGACAACTCCAAATGCATGCCGATTGGAACAACCTGAGCAAATTTGGACTACCAGCACCTGTTGCTTTAGCAAAGTCATGCAATCGTGTATCTACCTGTTCGGGTACACGAGAGGTTTAATATCCACCACTCTGGTATTCGAGGAAGAATCATAATCACTCTTGATCCAGGTCCCAAACCACAAGCATGCTGCAGACCATTTGCTAGCCTACGGAAAAAAATGGCATACAATCAGATCCTACATATACACCTCATTAAAATGCACTTGATTTTTACCAAGTTTTTTTCATCAATTACCTCTTACTCTGATTGATATCCTACACTGAACCCTCGAAGCAAATCTGATTCATGCATGCATTTGGGTTTGGCACATCAACTTGGGTGACCTTGAAAACTCAAACAAATCACTTGAATGCTAGATACCACATACATTATACTTGTGCGTACGCGCACGACATATATTTGAGCGTATTCATACCCATAAGTTTGTTTCGAGGTTTATAATTGACTTACCTCATAGATAATTCAGACATTTTCCCATACGTGACTTTGATACTTCTTCCAGAATCATCAACCATCCATAATGCTGTATGCTGTGGGGCCTTGAAAAAATAGGCATAAGTCAATAAATAATCAATAATTCTTACGTAATTCCATGAGAGCAATTACAAAAAACTCTAAAAAATATGAGCAAGTTGGGCTAAATAAAGCAATTGGACTAATTATAGAAGAGTTGTAGTCTATTGTACCAAGGAGTAATATTACTCCTTGATTGTACCAACATGGACTTACATCACAGGAGCTATGGACGCTTCACAAATAGGCAGTTTCGACCAGAGCCATTTAATCGTGAAATTAATACAGCATAATGAATTATATAACCAGCAGAAAGTAATCAATTCAGTTCATTACTTTTCAGCAGGTAGGGAGAGTTTGAAAGGGAAAAAAAAATAGCAAAGCTGTCAGATCTTTTATCATACCTTGCGAGCCCAATTATCAAAGCAATCTCTTGTAAAGTTGTAGTATTCTGGTTTATTCCATTTAAATTCTCGCCTCTCTTTATCATAGTCGCTGAAGCCTGCTCTGGACACTGATGACAAGGTCCGACGGAACTGATGTCCACTTTGAGTATATAAAACAATCAACCTATGCCTCATGGCCTGTCCTCAGCCTGTGCTATCAACAAACTGGTATACAGACACACAAAAAACATAAGTTTTAGATCAGTGAAAGAAGCCACAAACAAATGAATTCGATCCTCAGAAGATATGGATACGATACGATGATACTGATAGGACGTAACACCATCCAAGTTTTTTGGCACAAGATGATCACTCATTGAACATCGGACCAGAGAAGAATTCAGGGCCATATTTAGCGAACAAATTTATGAAGAAAAGACAGACTGGTTATGATTAAAAATATAGAGGATCAAATAGGTACCAGCAACACAGACAAACTAAACTCTCATTTTCAACTTTGCACACTATAAGAATCAATGTTTATGGGTGACTGGGGTTTTTGAAAAAGCTCACAGTACAAGCAATGATTTTGTCTAAGTCTAGTATCAACCACTGAACTTAAAGCAAAACAAATTTTGCACAGAGGGCTTTTGCAAAAACCCCAGGCACCCATGTAAATGCTGCATTGCTGCAGTCAACTATCAATCCAGAAGTCAGAGATGTATCATTATCATCATTCAAATTCTTATACCTATGTAAACAAATAATTAGTCTCAAATATATCTACATTATGTCACTCACTTTCAAACTGTCAAATTAACCTCTGCAACTTTTATTCCCTGTGCAGCCAGTAACTTTCCTTTCACCCTTGTGTTTCACTCAGATGGCTTTGCAATAGATAAAATTAAACCGGATACAGAAACCATGCTGTTTCCGGAAATCTGGTTAACGCCCACTAAGTGATATACTTTTTGATAATCAAGAAAATCTTATCCATTAGATAATTTTACTCACATTATAGCTTGGTTTTGACATTGCTTACTCACATTGCACCTTTTTAGTTTTTTTAAACACATATTTATCCCAAAACTGCAGCAAAATTAAGATATAAAGGTTTTGGAATTTTCCAATAACTGAGCACATGTGCATGAGGCATTGTTTTGTTTATATGACCTTGACCTAGACTTAAGTCATAAATATGTTTTCGTACAATGTTGTCTGTATTGTGTGAAGCCCATCATTAAATTCATATTTTAGAAACCCAGCATATTATTTTGGTATCCGTTTACGTCACATGACACATATTTCCCAAAATGCATCTGGAACTTGAGAATTCCCAAGTAACCAGAGAAAATATTTGGGAGCTAGGAGGAACAAATTTTATCTGGGCCATCATGGCCATCAACTGCTTCTGATAGACTCATTGAGCCAAGGCATTGAAGAAGAAGGACTAAGGCAAACATCCTGAGACCAATTTCCTCTCAAAGGTGCTTGAGTGAGCAGAAATAGCATGAAACATGATCAGCAGTATTTCCTGGTTCAATGGCCAATTTCGAGATGGTGTAGCTTTTTTAATCTTTATCAGCTGCACCCTATTCACCATCAATTGTCCCATCCTGTGGCAAAAACATGAGACTGAACCCAATTTCAGCAAACAGTATAATCTTCCTCTGATTGCTGATTATTCTGGTATCCAGACTTTCTGTCTTGTCAGGGAACAACTCTCAAAAATTTTATGAATATATAGACAGTCAGGTGAAGCCTTTTACAAGAAATACTTTCTAGCAGCTGGTTACACTCACTAGTAGGATTGTGTTGGTTCATGTTTAGTTATCTGTCTTGTGCAGGGCACATTTTACTTGGCTCATGATTGTGCTTGCTCAAGTGATTGTGCTGCCCTTGCTCTGCAGGAAGGAGGAAGAGATTTCCATTACAATTGGCTATGAATTGAATGGCATCAACCTCCAGCAGGGCTGGGAAGTGAGGAACTTTCTAAACATGGAAATAGGAAGCCTTCGCTCAAATCAACCATAGCCTACTCGAGGACCCAAAGTGGCCTGGATGTGGAACAGGGCACGCAAACTCTGCAATGGTTTCCTAACGTCTATTTTCTTGAAGTCTAGTGGGCCTTACTAGGACTGGCTTGATTGATACTAGACCTTAGGCAACTACTGTGGGGTGCCTGTGGAACCAAGGAGTAAGATGATCATCTAACTCCTTGGCGGAGCACAGAGATTATTTATTTTTCTTCTTCTTTGGTTAGATCAACTACATGCAAATCTTTCTCCTTTGCTCCAGTGACTGCTTTCGTTGCTTCAATCAATTTTTGGCCGCTTTTTAGTGTTGACTCACACACGGGGGAAAGGCTAGTCAGGAAATCTGTAAGCCAGTCGCTTGGGTTATTGGTTAATAGGTGGACCTGACCTATGTACATTACACGAGCTTCATAGCCTAAGAAGTGGGATGAGGCATGTTGAGGTGGCTCAAAATCTGAGGTCCCAAGGATTTATTCCATGTGGTTGGCAATCAGGCATGCTTGTTATGTGATCCCATGTGCAAATGCTCTTTGAATACAGGCCTGCCATGTGAGAGACCTCCATCATTTCCTTATAATATGCGATCCATGCTTGTGTGACATGGTGTGGCAGGCTATGAACTACATGTACATTTCCCCTTCATTATTCACAAAATTTTCCAAAGGGTCAGAGGCACACATCTATGAAAAAGATAGGAGCTTTCATATCACTGATGTTGCACAATGAGAAATCCGAAATTGATGCAACACTATGTCTACAGGAGATACATAAGGAAGATGTGTGAAAACATGTTAGACCCATATATTGCAAAAAAAAGTAGGATTTCCTTTAGGGAGCAAGAAGTTCGAGGGATCCAAAGCTAAAGAGATAGCAATCATATGGGTATTCCATTTGAAAGGGCCTAAATCATTTACAGTTTGTTACTTTCCAAACTACTGTGAGAGCCTCAGGGCATCATTCCTTGAAATGCTATCTGACTGGCAATGTTTACGGAAGTGGGTCAGTATTGGCCTGAAAATCCTCACTCTCTACTCATTGAAGTACATTCCGCCGTGGATGTGAACTTTCAATGAATGCCACCTCTGGGCTTGTTACTTGGGCACAATGTAGTACACTACTTTCAAAATAAAATTATCCGGGTTTTAACTCCTCCGCGTAATTCTTAGAACAATGATGAGAAATTTTTGGAGCAAGGAAGTCTATGCCTCTGCCGCTTTCTATTTCACATGTGTATGCCTACACCATACACATTGGGTATCTTACTCCGGTGCTGGCTCATGTAGACCCGTAGGATGTTTGGTCGTATGGTTGAGAAACTTTTGGAACAATGCAGTCAATGTCTCTGCCGCATTCTATTCCACATGTGTAGGCCTTCATTTACGCATTGCGTATCTCACTCTGGTGCTGGCTCATGCAGATTCGTACTTTGTTTGGTTTTATAACTGAAAAGAGCGTCACATCAAAATTTTCTCCTGCAATACCTAAAGTTTGAATAAGTTTAAGCTTCAAACTGTTTGATCCTTAACAACGCTGTGGTATAAAACTTCTACCTCGTACCTTCTACCTCTACCTCTACTCGTAGTTGTGACGGCTATTTTCTAACCTTTGTAATTCACGAATGTGGATGCCCTGCATCTGGCAGAGTTTTGATGTGCAAGCATGTCAACTTTGCCTTCAAATCACCGATTGTTATCCCACCACTATGCTTGAGAAGTGTATAATCAGATCGCACCTGTCCATGCCCTGCAAGATTAGATTTTTTAAGGCTGGAATAAGGGTGTGTCTTTTAGGGTTGTTGGGTTGGGTATGAGAATCATTGAAAATGGGACCTGTCACTTGTTTTGAACTGGTTTTGCCGGTGTATATGGGTGCACCAGTGGCACGACCACACAAAACTTCTAAAGAGTGGAGTAGGCCAGCTATTTTGCTTATCAACTTACCAAGTTCCTCAGAGCACAAATCACCTAAGAATTACTGCGCTGTGGCGCAGTGGGTATTGGGGTCTACAAGCTGGGCCAGGCTGTTCCTATATGGGAACTGCATTAAGGGTCACATTGAGTGGGAATTTATTTGACCCTGAATATTAATTAGATACAGTTTTCTACCGCAATCAGAAGCCATAGTATACACATCTTATACACACTGGATTCAGGAAATGGGTGACTGGGATCACAAACACTTGTGCCGTTTTATTATAGCGTGTTTGCGGACATCAAAGTGGGTTTCGATCAGCAGTATTTTAATGTCAATGTCTCTCTAGCTGTCCAAGATTTATCTGATTTATTACAAGATTTATGAGTGGAATTCCACCCCTTTGATCATGCTCCAAAAATTATCACCATATATTTTCCACTCAATGTAAAACTACATTGCCGCTTGTGAGACCTTTGAGTGCCAAAACGATAGCCTAACAGACCCGCGTACCAAGATGTAGATGAAAACTGTGCTGTAACTGCTTCTTAGTTAGATGACCACAGCTGTTTCATTCATTAGGCATTATGAGAATGAAACTGAACCGTATATTGTAGGTGGTTGAACCAAGCGATGTTTTGATGAGAGAGTCAATACTTAGAGTAGACTCTTCAAACATGAGTCGTGGTGCATGGGATGGGGAGGTTCATATCAGTGATGATGCCGATGGCTTGTCCAACAGCTCCAACAGACAGTCTGGTCTTGGTATCAGCCGCTCTCAAGATGATGCCACAGTCAGCTACTACTTCCAGAGACCTCAAAGTGAGAGTGATCTGCAAGCATATGGAGGTGGCAAGCGATGGGCCATTGGTGATGAAACCTTAGTGGAGCAGGTAAGGTTTTTTCATTGCAACTTCTTAACACTGCTAATGATTCAATATCTTACTCTGATCAACTAGGAAGAAATTACATCAATGTTTCACTCATAGGCCTCATAGTCGTTACACTAGTGATAGGCCTTCCTCTAAACTACCAAGGTCATTTAGGATGTTATTGAACCACCAAATTTACATTAACTTAATTACTGAAGTTCCTTCATTTGAACATGCATGTATGTCCTTAACACTAAAGAAAGGTTCATGAACGCAATGCTGGTCATTATTGATTTCATAATAGTCTATGTTTATTGTTCTGTGTTTCGAGTACTCTGGCCTACTTTTAGCCCTTATTATTGATAATGTCAAATCAGTGTAGGGGTCGAATTTAAGGCATGTCATGTGATCTGCTGTTTTTTTTTCAGGCCAAGAGTGTGAGCGACTTGGAGCGAGAGTTTCACAACATCAGCTTGGGTAGTGATGTAAGTTTTGTCCTGTCCTCGACATATTTTGACCCTCTTATTATCATTGCGGAGGTGCTGAAGCACTTCTCCTTATGAAGCATTGAAGTGACAGCAGTTGGTGGAAAAGATGGGACTCGTTTGGAGAATATCATCACTGCAGTTTATATCTCATAGATTTGTGTATCATGTAGAATGCAGTTGTGATAGATTCAGTGTGTTTCTATGCCCATTTTCAATGCATCATCTTTGTGGAAGTATGTAACCAATGAACTTCCCCTTTCATTGATGTAACGGTGGGGCAGGGTAGCATTCAGAGAGTGGTGGACAAATGGTGGTGGACATCAACTACAATAGTTTGATGAAATGGTCATTGAGTCAACTCTTTATGTAGCGAAAGCAAATAAATACGCTTTTAGTGCTACTCAGAGTCACTCTACAGGATTTTTTGTGCCACATGCTAGTACATGTATGTTCTTAGAATTGGGAACATGGAACATAACTTCACTGAGTAGCACCATCAAGCAGCCACTGTATGTCTCCAGTGAAAGGAAGAGGAAATGAGATCATACAATGAAATCATGATTTATCACTGCTACACAGCTCATTGGTCAATTTGCTGACCTAATTTACACAGCTCACTATTGATACCTACATATACATAGATTTCCTTGCTGTCTGCTCATTTGATACCGAGCTACCCGACGATCGACTGCTTGGGTACTTTATAAGCACCACACCTTGGTCATCAGACTACTTTGTACTCCATGTGTTCCCAATGTCATCCGTTTGGAGTATGGTAGTGCTCATAAATTAACGCATCATTTCTGTATTTTACTGTACGCTCACAACAAGGATTCTTGAAATCGTCACCTGAATTCACTGGTTTACTGTTTTCCATCTGATAGATATTATCAATAGACCCCGTGATTTATGTTACAACCCAAGTATAAACCAGACATACTTAGCCTTCTGAATAAGTCCCTAGTGCTTGATTCGAGCCCCGACCGTGGTTAGTTATTGTCACAGGGTAAGTGGTTGTGATGCAGTGCTATATAATATAATAAACATATAGGTTTGGGCAAAAAATTTAAAACCAGGTAAAATGATACCAAATTCTCTGACCCACATATTATACACACTAATGTAATCCGTCTTCAGACATATACTAAAGATTCCTGGTTAGCTTGCAAAATAAGAAGACTGAGTCATGAATTATCATAATTTTTATTTAAATCACGCAATAGTGAAAAAAATGAAATTGTGTAACAAATTTTATAGGTCATTCCTTTTACATGCTAAATATGAAACCTGAATTCATCAATGTCATGTCACATATTCCATCTATTGTGAGTAACCCTTTAATTAGCAGGATTATATTATTGGATGTGGGAGGTTGCATGCTAATGGGGGTTCATGCATATTTTTTTCTTACAGCCTAATATCATGAATGAATGCAATAATCTGAGAAGCAATTCATTCATTTGCTGGACTTGAAAACACAAGCCCAAGCAAAGCTTGATCAATATTCAAATAAAGTAAACAAAATCAGCTGTGACTGGGTATTTATCTTGATAAGAATACTGAGCACACTTAATGCTGGGTCATTGATACTCACTCGGGCTAGAGGGTGTGTAATAAGCTGGTTATGTGGCAGTATGAAATGGGACACGATGCTGATGGGTTTGAACTCTCTTGCTAGTACGGTAAGATTAGTCAACTGCTACATACTATAGTTGTTTGTGGAAAGATAGCCAACAGATATGTTGTGAAGTCCTAACCTAAATCTTTTTAGTCACTGGTTAGGTTTCCTAAATTAAGCAAAATAAATGCAATTTTGCAACGCAGGTTTGTCCACCACTCTCAGTTCTGTTGTTTGGTATTCGGCATAAGCATCACATATGACTATTACACATTGATCATTCGGTGTGGCTCATATCGCTAGAGGCAGTTTGAAGCGCTCGCTCCGTTTGAGCACTTAAACACACTAGAGCAAGAGAGTTAACTCATGGGTTTGAGCAGGTAAGTAATTGGGTTATGTCGTTTTATAATCAGTTCTAGTATAATCACACAGCTATAAATGTTTTGTGTTGCGGCTTTTAGTTCTCAGCTAAGAAGTTTTGGGAGGTAGATGATGGTCATGTGTCGGATGGTAAGGGAGCCATGTTCACTGCTAGCAGTCCGTGGAGTCCTCGTCAGAGTACATGGAGCTCACCCACAGCTGGTACTGAGGAGTCGTCTCCATGTAAGTCATCATCTGTAATGTTCTGTGATATCTGACATCTGTAATGTTCGGCACAGACATGGTCGATTTCTGTGATTCTTGTAATGCTATTAGAAATGAAGCAGGCCCTAATAATGCGGCAATAGGGAACCATCGTTGGCAAAATTGACTGATAGGTCCCCAGTCAGTGTAAACCATATTGATCTGTGTAGTGAGCTTAACAATTTTTTGATTCATGGTGTTGGTAATCCAGTTGATATTGACTGTTGTGGTAACCCATAGAAAGATAAGAATTTGTTATTTTCGTCAAAAAAAGTCGCAATATTGTATACCAGGGTATTGACTAAATAAAGTAGTGGGGCAGGAAAATGATGCTGAAGATCTTATTTTTTATTTGAACTGCACCAGCTATAGGCTGGATCATAGCCTATTGAAACATGTTGATGTGTTCCCAAAATATGCCCAATCACTGAACTAGTCATCTCAAATTTTCTGTCCCAAACTTATTCATAATTAAACTTCTCATTTCCTTTTACATGCATGCATTGTGTGTACCCGCAACTAAAAGTGCCATGATATGATTACCTCATATTCAGCAATACTAACACTGATTTCCTGGTCACCTTCCTACCAATCCACATGGCGTTTAGCAAATTCATAAAGTTAGATTTAGATTTCTTTTTTTTTCATACATGCCCTTCTTGCAATGTTGACTTTGTTTTTTACAGATCACACTGTAGCTCAGGCTTTACAGCTCTCACCAGGTAGACAGCGAGCGTTTCAGAATGTCAATCTTGGCACAGACATGGTCGATTATGTGCTGGGCGACCCTCTGTCTACTAAGGGAATGAGAACGCTTCAGGCCATCAAACGCCATGACTTTGTGAGTTCCTATAAAAACTTGAAACAATTAAATACCCCCATAAAATTGCTGGAAATTTTCCATTTGTTTTAGTTGCACATATATGAGGCAGTACGATATCTCCAAATTCATTCCTTATCAGAAAACAATAGCATTTGTCAACAGTCAGTATTGATTGTATTTGACCAGCATAAAATTGTCCTTGGTTTTGAGATATTACGGGGGTCTTGTCTATGGTACGCGAATGCTGGTATACAATGTAACAGATGCATACCGAGCGACATATTTTGTACCAGATCAATTAGCAAGCTGGGCTCCTAGCGAGAGTGGTCATTAATCTTGTAACCCGGGGACATGGGTTTAGAGCAGATGCATCTAATGCCCTGAAGTCATTGTATCGAACCACTGCCCAGCAACCCCACGACCATGGTGTCACTGATTAACAACTGTGATTAAAGTACAAAGCATCAATCAGCTCAAAATATCCTTGAATAAGTCCACAGACCGGAGAGTCCATACAAATTGCACTGTGATGGTTTTGATTTTTAAATGAACATTAATTGCGTCTAATCACACTCATTTTCTAATGGGATATACAACATTATGCCATTCTTGATGTGAGCCAAAATCTATGCAGCCTCTATCTGGGTCAAGTATGCAAAGGATGTTTGTGAGATGTGCAATAGTTAATCCTGCATCAATGTGTAATTTTGACGATAGTGTCTTACCTATATACAAGTAGGTATGTCACCGGGCAATAATGGCTTGTCACTCCCAGTTAACGAAAAAATTGATTGAAATGACTGTTGTGCCAGCATGGATGATTTGACAGTTTGACTAGACACTGCTTGTACGTGTAATGGGTTATACAAGTTTGCAACACGTTTGTTGAAAAGCAGGCTCAGTGCTTATTGGTTTAGGCTACCCCTTGATTCATTGGTTAAAAGGAAGACTTCTCTTTTGTTGGTGATATGTGTATACTAGCACGGTGACAATACACGGCCAAATTCTCTTGTTTTGAAGCAGACACATGATCCGGACAATGATATGGTTGGTAAAGGGCCGACTAAGAAAGGAAGTAAAACCTCATCTCCCTTTGAGCC
>ERZ1740056.64-NODE-64-length-13554-cov-22.722424_pt1 | contig 13554 bp, 10 predicted proteins | sample MGYA00581746_ERZ1740056 | MGnify/ENA primary metagenome ERZ1740056 (study PRJEB43018, sample SAMN04849745) | marine metagenome | isolation source: floating plastic debris | place: Pacific Ocean | collected 2008-09-01 | study: EMG produced TPA metagenomics assembly...
AAAAAAAGCTGTATCGCGCTCCGGAAAACAGGTGAATGTCTACCTTGGTCTAGTTAAGAAGAGTGTTACAGTAACAAGCTCAGCGGATCATGGGTCGTACGTAAGTAGCTCTTATGCTGACCTTCATTCTTTGTTTTGAAGATTATACTGTCAGGCAGGCATTCTGAACTTCTCAATATTGAACCAATTTCCAGTCACACTCATTAGTACATACGTATACATCAAGACACCTCAACTTCATCACATACAACGGTTGCAACTATTCACAGCTGCTGATGTTACTTGTGTGGAATATTATCAGATAAATCACTCCTTTTAGTATAAACTCATTAACTATGGTACACGTATACGCTTGAACTACATCCCACTACGTCACACAACTAGGAGTTGTCCATCCTTTGACATTACTCCTGCTCATGATAAACTGATATAAAAAAATGTAACTTAATCTAATTTATGTTATTCGTTAAAATGATGAATAAGTGTCAATTCTGTTTGATGTGTACTTCTCTTTCTCAGTCCAAGCGTAAGGCATTGACAGATATCACCAACGTGCCTAAGAAAAAAAAGAAGCAAAGAAATAAGTCACTACCGGAGCCTCCAGATTTCGACGAGCCTTTCATATCTGATGATGAAGACGCTGACCCCGAGTTTCTCCCTGATCTTGATGATGAGCTGGATATTGTCAAACCCATGGAAAACCCGCCACCATCAGATCAGTGGAAGGTCATGTTGCCGCCTGAGCTTAGAGAGGATAGCGCTTGGGTTGAGTTTTTCGACCAACAGATAAGAAACTGCGGAAAGATTCGCAGATGGAGCACAAGGTAGAAATGTTACTCATTCACTGCGCATTATAAAATTTTTTTCAGACTTTTTACTCAAAATCCACATCTGACAGCCCATCGTGATTCTTTTCCTCTTGATTCAATGATCGCTATAATGACCTCTTAGTCACACCTTTGGTGCTAACCATAATATAATACAAATAGCCATTTATTTATTTTTGTCACCTTTTTGGATACGTGCAATAAAATCTAAAATAATGTCTGAATCATGAAGCTAGAAAGAACCCTTACTTGGCTCGTAGCGCTCAATGCTTTGGTGATTCAAAACTTACCACATATGGCAATGTAGGTTTTTGACATCCTATGGTTAACAGCGATGATACTCATATTTGCCAGTGAACAGAAAATTAGATTCAATGTCATCATCATTAATATTTTTTTTCGATTTTCTGCAGCGTTATTCAGTTGTCCATGGATATGTACACCAGGAGTCCGACGGCATACCTAAATCTAGGAAAGGTTTTGCGCCTGCCTTCTCCACGCCAGCTGCAGCTATACAAGAACTATGTACATCAAGAGCCTGGGATTGTGCATGAGAATTTACATTGGATGCTATTGGAAGCAGAGCGTATTAAGTTATCCCAACGAGGCAGGCATGGTTTCCTAGTGTTTGATGAAGTACAGATTCAGGTAAATGCAATCTTGTTCTCCACTTATTAGATGTTAAAGTACATGTATGTATTTCTATTGTTCAAACGGGTTGTGCTTGATATGATGCCCTAGGAGGCTCATTCGTCGCCAAAATGTAAGAACATCTGTATCCGGGTGTTTTTTTTGTTTTTATTTACACCGATCAGCTATTCCCATGGGCACATTATATGCCTATGGCTATTTCATATAAGCATCTTGACATGTATTGCCCGCAAGAATCTTCGCACAACATAAGCTTCAGTATGTATGTACCCGTGATGATTTCATATGAATTTGCCAAGTGTAGATTTTAGTGATTCATCATTTTGTATTTATGGGCATAACAATAACTCAATATAAACCCTTTCATGAACGTTTTGTTTCCATTTCCGCAGAATGACTTACAGCTACATTCGGCTCAGCCTGATTCCATGCTCTCAGGCATGACATGTTATGGTGAAGCACAGGGTATACATATGCTTCGTAAGACAGGTGGGTTGTCTGTTCATTATACGATATAAAATAACTCCTTACAACACCCATTGTTGTTTCAGCAATTAGAGAAATAACTTATTGGTTTCAGCGATGGAGTTGAAGTATTCTTTCAACATGAACATTTGTCGGTTTGACTTGAATTTACCATTTATTTGGTGCATTGTATTTGCGGATATTCCCAGGTTTCAATTTTAGATATGTTTGATAAAACTGTGCATATATGGATATGTGAAGGTGGTACAAAGTTGACAAGTTGTGTTTGGTGGTTCTGTTTCATGCTGTGCTCTGTAACACCCGTCCATTTTTTTTTCAATTTGGTTTGTCTGACAGGTGGCGTTCATACACTTGCTACTCACATCTTGCAATTTGTGTATCTTGGCCACACTGGTTTCAAATGGCCCGTGGCATACTACACAACTACTGAGGCACAAGCAACTGAACTAATGGTCCTGGTCTGGAGAGTGATAAACACACTATCAACATATGGATTTGAGGTATGATATTCAAGATGGCAAATACTGCAAAATGCAAAAAATCATCTTTCCGTGATGGTGCTAAGAGATTTTCATGATCATTGATCATAGGCGTATTGTCAAAAACATTTTAAAACATAATATGGCACAGTATGCAATTGTGGTATAGATGAAAATTGATCCATTTTACATTTATTTGGTGTTGCTATGCTTCAACTAGTCACACCAGAGTCACACACATGGCCAGTTGCATGACCAGTTGAAGGATAATTGTAGGGCGTCTCATTATATTTATTGGATATGTGTATCCCATTATATTATATGTGTATCAAACGAGGGAAATACAAGTTCTGATATCCTTTGCCTTGCCTAATAGCATTAAACAGGGTTAAACTAGAAGAGTGGGTGATGTCATCAAGTGCAAAGTGAAGTTCATAATTATGCAATGTTCCATAATGCATATCCATTGTCCAGCGGGTTTCTGAATACAGCAAGGACACCAATAATGTTTATAACACAGCTTCTCAAGATTTTGCCTACGTACCACTAAAGCTCATGATGTACTTTTCACCGAACAGTGTGAAGGTATTCTCATGGACGGGAGTTCTAACAACAGAAAGTTCATGAAAATGCACGCCGAAGAAGGTGAGGACTGGCACTTTAAGGTCAAGAATCCCATCAAGCCAGAGAAAGAGGTGATCATAATGATGGATCCCTGTGTAAGTGCACTAATACCCTAGCAACATTCATATGCCTGCAAAAGCAGCAACATCATTATTTATACCCGTGAATATTGGCAAAAACTGTTTGTGCCTTGTAGATAAATGTATGTATTTGTGGGAATAATAGATAGATAATTATTTAATTGTGTCAAAATTCAAAATTAATGAAGACAAAATCTCAGAATGATGTAGAAAAATACTAGTAGAGAGGATCTCCAGAGAAGTGTCAAAACGCTTGTTAGTAAATTAAACTTGATTCAGTAGTAGAAAAAATGTGAGGCATGTACTGGTAATATCTTGAGGTCTGTGTTACTATTCTGTGTACATGAGAGGGGCATGAGAGGCATGATCAAGTAAGCCGATTGCCAATATATGAAAAGGTCTAAAGATGACATGATTTTGAGTAAAAATTGAGGTACTAGTTTGTAATCAGTTGTGGAAAAACTACGGAATGAAACCTCACAAATGTATTGCCTTGTAAGTGATCTAAACGCGTAACTGTGAGAATTCAATGTATGTTGCAGCATGGTATTAAAAAGAATCGAAATTCTTTCCTGAAGTCAATTAATGAGTTAAAGCCTAAGAGGAGACTGAGGTTAGGTAGAGATTTCTGCTTCTGGGCCCACTGGGAGGCTGCTTACAAGTAGGACCAACAGTCGAACCCACTACCTATCCACAGAAAACTGACTGACGAGCATATCTATGTGACAGACAGCGGGAAGATGCGTAATCATCTGGCTTTTGAGACAATGAACTCAGAGATGCTCCATCTGATGCAGGTTACTGTCATCTCACTTATTTCAGTAGCTCTCATGTCATGTAGTTTGCATATGTAAACCTGCAACAACAAGAACGGTGAACGTAGAGTGAACTGTTCAGATATAAATAATGCTCTGTCCCTTGTAATTGATGATGGCGATTGACATGTTTTAAAAAGGTTCTTCATTCCTTTATTGCAGTAAAACTAACATATGAGTTTAGTGAATTAAAATGAAAAATACAAAATTCAGCTTTTTAAAGATGTAATGGTTGGTTAGATCACGAAAACCCCTTCATTCTATCTGTCATGATGTCATGAACACAAAATGTATCCTCCTGTTATCTCTTAGGTTCATATTTTTTACAGGAATATCAAAAGCAGACCAATCGGCAGGACTTAAATTTCACAATCCAAGTCCTGACACACATGTCGGCACTGACAACGAACTTCATGTCATTCAAACCGTATTTATCTGCCGAAGATGAGCGTTTGGATGAAAATGATGAGGCCATCGAGTTCTTTAGAAACTGGTATCATCGTTCTCGCAAAGATACAAAGTAAGTTCTCACACATTAGCTGTATTATAGCCTACCCAAACATCCTTGTTTATGTTGATTTACTACTAATATTTGATGCCTTCCCCACATATGCCCCACATATTTTAAGTTCATGGATGGATTTGATCACGAAACTATTCTGATTGAAAATACTACAATGCACGCTTACTCCGTTTTTGATATAATTTGAGGGTAAGTACTGTCGAACCGCCATCACAGTATGCACCATGCATTGTTATACTAAAACACTGACTATATAATAAGCCTTCACTTATTCCAGGACATTTATATCGCGTGAAGCGTTTGAGGATCTCAACTGCACAGTGGTCGGATTCAGGAGTACAATCGCTAATATAACAGAGAGGCACCCTGGTGCAAGGGTTATTGGGGCACTTCTAAACTCAGACGTAATCGAAAATATGTTCTCGTCTCAAAGGTCAAGATGCAACGGGGCAAATACCAACCCAACAACACTTCAGTATAGCAAAGCTATTAACACGATAGTGATGACCAGCGAACGCAGGCGTTCGGGTAAGAGAAATGCTGCCTCCGACTCTTCAGTTGGAGGCGCATTTCCTTACAAAATACTGGCAGGGAAAACATTTTCTGAGCGCCGTATTTCAAAGTCCTAGTTCTCAGTCTCTCCAGTATTGAACAGTATATGTATGTACAAGCGGATCCTGTTTCCAGTGCTCTCATGCACCTTCTGTACAAACACCATGACATTTATTTTTTCATAGCACACAGTTTTTTGTTTTTAATAATTGATTATCCTGGGGTTGTGATGTCGATACTCATAATGAACTTACCTCATTCAGACTGCTGGCTGCAAAAATGACAATACCATGTCAGTTCCTCTAGCTGTTCCTGTGAGATGTTTTTGTCTATATCAGTACAAACAATGTGGTACCAATCCTTGCAGTGCTCACATTCTGCCCAGTCATAAACGCCAGCTTTTTTACGACGTCTGACCACACAATTAGCTGCTCTGCATTGCTCATCTTCATCTTCTGCTTCAGTGGTTGTAGCTTTCTGTACAAAAAGAGTAACCATTAGTAGAGATTAACACAACCTTGCCAACCTTTTTATATAGATACATAAACAACTTTTTATGGCCATAGTCTAGTCTATATTCTAGATGTTGAATTTTGTACATAGTATAATATCAGCCAGTTTTTTGTTGTTGCACTGTAATATTGGTCTACTCTATTGTATTGGTGTAATAAAGACACAAAGCGTCAGTATGCTTTTAAATGTTACTTATGTCATGACAAATGTTTGCTAAAACACCCAATTGTTTAGTATCAAGGCCCTTGCACCATACATAGGAAACTGCACAGATTTTTCTAACAAAAGCTGTTGAGAAAATGGTTGCAGCAGTTGTATAAAGTTGTAGTGTTTATGGAAGATAACTGCCTTTTTTGCAGTTTCTGTAGTAGTGTGCGAGGGGCCTTCTCAGTATTTGTTAGCTTTCAATGAACTGATTGCATCTTCATGTATATTGTGGATTGCTCACACATTTGAACAAATGAAAACATTGAAACGATATCAAAAATTTTGAATTTGAGTGTTATTTTTAATCTGCAAAAACAACATTACAGCTTTATTTTAGTAGCAGCTCATAACAACAAAAAGTAAGGTCACATACCTTTCGTTTTTTGGCTGTTGTCTCCTGCATGGCAGCTATCTGGGGACGATGTGCTAGTTTTTTGGTCTTCTCGAGGTGAGCCACCAACTGCTTGCGGAACGTGTTGTTTCCAACTGGTAAATACTTGCGCAGGAGAAGCTTGTATACCGTTTGCATGAGATAGTTGTCAGTGCCTGCAGCAGGGATTGCTATTTTTAGCTTTTCCCACAGCTGTGTGTTCAGCAGTATCGAGTTATAGGTATTCCTGATCACTGCGTCTCCTTGGAGCAGCGCATTACCGATGCTCTGGTAAGAGTCACGAGCCTTTTCCAACTCTGAGAAGAACTCATAACTTTCATCTGTTATGTGAGTTAACGCCCGATGCCTGCCGCTTCTTCGCTCTGTCTCATATGCTGTTTCGGGGTACTTCCCAGAGATTACATCTTCAGATGTTGTCTCCATGTAGTTAAGGCATCGCAAAATCTTCTTCTCCATCTTATAATCTACTGACATAGTTTTTTCCCTTAAAGTTTTTAGTCTCCTTTCCTTTTCTCGTCGGGCCAGATAGACTGCCCGACCACCGACTCTCCTGATGACACCCTGTCCTGCATCGAGAGAAGGGCGTCTGTAGTCTGTGAAGACAGAAGCGAGAGACTTCTCTCCAGCCTTGCGTGCCTCAGCGTCAAAAAAATCAGTGGCCATATCCATCATCATTTGGCGGATGTAGGGATGGTACTTATCACTGATTCCTTGTTCTTCCAGTAGTTCTGCGATCGATGTGAGGAGATATCGGTTATGTCTCTCCATAAAGTTATTAAATATGATACCATTTGCAGCATCCGGTTTGATGTTTCCATCTATCGTTAATGAGAAATTTGCATGTATGGTACTAAGTAAAGAGTCATATGTTGATGTTAGATCGAGATGGTTTTTTAGATATTTAATGTCTGCATTAATATTTTCCTGTATTTGAGTCACTGGCGACAGGAAACTTTGCCGCAGCAGCAGTGACTGCACCTCAGAGGGATTAACCACAGTGGATGTAGACGCTGTGGCTGAAGAGGCTCCTGTGTCCTGAAATGTTTCTTGGAGAGAGATTGCAGAATCACCAAGTACTGCGAAAAATTCTTCGTCATCAGACTCGAAGATTTCTGCCTCATCTCCAGCCAACTCCACCTCTAGTTTCTGGCAGCAGCCAACATCACTCTTGACAGTAGTTCCTGCTTTTTTGATTGCATCCACGAGCGTTTTTTCGGGTTTCACTGCACATTTCTTGTGGAAGCCAGTAACATGCAGTCCTTCAGGGGATCTCACCCTGCTGATTGCAACAGAGAGGAGTGAGGGATATAACATATCCTCCGCGTGTACTTCAACATAATCAACAGTCAACCCCTGAGATTTATGTACAGTCGTTGCGTATGACAGAATGAGTGGGATCTGCTCTCTGATCAGTTCACATTTCTTTACACTGTCGTACCTTGAAAGTAGATAAGCAAAAATTAAAAACCTTATTTTTTGAATCAAAAATATCACAATTACTATCCTGTGGTTGAAAATCAGACAGTTTACGATTTTATGAGTTTTCTCCTTGTTACTCAGCAAAAAATAATTCCCATTTTCAATTATTTATAACCTATAGTTCTTTTGTGTTAGCCACCTGGCCTCACAAATATCCCTAGCCTTGTCACGCGGCCCCTGTTTGTTTTGTGGCAAGGCTACAAATATCCCTAGGATGCAATGGGCTGTTGAGGGCGTATAATATGCGTGTTCATCTGGTAAATTGATGATCAGACTTTCGAATAGTTTGGCAGCCACATTATCGAAAACATGGTTAAAATATCAAAGATGCCAGCGCAATTGCTTCCAACTGCCTATAGAACTAGCGTGTAGCTATTGGCTTGGCCCGTAGCATAAAATTTATGCTCTGACTAATGTAAATGGAACCAATGAATAGACAGGGCCAAGGCAATAATATCTATATGTAACTAGTGTGTCAACTACAAACTTACAGGGGCCAACGCCAACTACAGTCTGTGTCGCACAATGTGGTCAAGAAAAAACAGCCATTTAAAACCAGTTCAGTAAACAACTTTTGCATTAACCATAGGAATATGTAATATATTGAATTAATATTCTGTAAAACATGGTCTTATGTAGGGGGGTCCCATACGTTCCCCCCTTTGATCAGTTAATAATAAAGTTCATAATTATCAATTATCATGTGTCAAACAAAAAACAATTGTAATTGTTGTGCATCCCAGCTATGGCCAGACACATTGCTTTGTCTGAATTTTCTCAAAGCAAAATCAAACGGGATAAAATTATTTCTGAAATTATGTCACAATAAATAAAGGTATTTTATTATTGGGTTTCCTGAGTTTTACCAACTTTCACTTATGCAAAACACTGCAAAAGATTGACCTCTGATTGATTTTAACTACACCATGTCCTCTGTTGGCAATCGCAATACATTTTAACAAATCATTGGAAGTTGTATTTGTAATTTTTCAATTACAGCATTAAGCGGAACTTACCATGTAAACTTTTCCGATTTGAAAGTATAAGAGCCATGTAGCTTAGGGAAGTGCACAGTCACCGATTCTTTGTCCAGGTTGGCTACGCGGCCACATAATCCATTAACTAGTATTTCTGAACAGTTTTTGATCAGCATCACAGGAGCACCAACCTTTAGCATCAGTCGCTAAACAAAACAATGATTAAAAACGGAATTAGAGAATACTTTTGTTCTATCAGTTTCTAAACGTGTTGCAGCCAAAATTTGCACCTTAACTTTTATTTGTATGGTATCACACCATGATACGTCAGCAGCACTGCCCAGAAATTCAGCATTATCTAAAATTTGAGATTCTTAATAAAAAGAAACCCAGAAAATAAAAAAATTATCCTGTCTCTCTTTCCACTCATAACAGTTGTCAAGTGACTTTTGTGTAGTAGTGTAATAGTTCATAATGGGGAGGTGTTTGCAAAGCTTTGTCGCATAAGACCCCTTTTTTACCCTCCTCCTTGCCTATGCAAACCAACAACCTACTCGTATTCTGAAAGCCGGAAGTTTGGACATCTGAACAAAATGTTTCATGTTTGGTGCATATACTTTCATCTATGACATGATTAAAAAGATTTTTCAGTGCCAAGTTGTGGTAACAAACGACACATAAAAATTTTGAGTAGCGCTAAAATGTCGTTCCCATAGCTCCTTTTTGGCCAATTAATTTAGAATTATTCAATCAATATTACCCCCCTGTAATCCTAGCATAGCGTGTAGTTTTTAAACACAACACTGTCAAATTGCAATTCAACATAGTTCATTTAAAATATCATCACAAAATTGGCTACATCATAACTAAACGAGTGTGGACAATTCCCGCAGCAAATTATCAGGTGATGACAGGATAATAAGGTTCCCTTGCGTCATCGTTATAAAAATTTCACATCAAGATAATGATACAAGCTAGGAGCGTAAGTCGTCGGTGTGACACATATGTGGAAACATCTACTGTCCACAAAATCTTCAGTGCACCACTGTTGTACAAGAATAATCACTTTATTGTGTGAAAGTGGTCTATCCTTGTTTGATTGTCACACAAAAAGCATTGCAATCAAAAGTGAATGACATACATATATTGTCTCTAACATGGGCTTATAATAACTCCATAGGCATATAATATTTTATGCCTAAGGTTTCTGAGAAACAAACATAACAGTTGTAGTGTTATTATCATTTCTTTTGATTTATATTCATTCTATATTTACCTTTTCAGCCAGAAATCTGCTGTCAAAACCCTTGCTTTGACCCTTGTCTATTGCGTCATAGCGTGTCATGTCACCGGGATGCCTGGCTAAACATTCTGCGTTATGCATGTCAACATTTATTCTTCTGCAGTACAGGACCAGTTTCTGACCTACAAATTTAAAATAAAATGTTGGAATCACAATTGAGTCAAACTCTGCCACTGCATTTTTTTGGCTGGCATTGATTCATCCAAGCCTGTAGCAAGAGATGGCATTGCAAGCCATATGCAAGTGAAGCACGGAGCAAGGCCATTTAAAATGCAATGCTGTATGACACTTCATCAGACTCAAGAATTTGTATGTGCACATTTTCAATCTTCTCATCTCATTACGGAAGACCAAAAATGCTATACCATATTTATTATCATTTCACCAAGTTTTCTGTATTTGTTTGGTCCCCAGATGCAAGATCTCGGGACAAAACGCCAATGACAAAATGCCATTGCCCAAAACCTCAATACAAAAACTGCTCTCCCCCAACCCCAACCCCTAAACACATAAATCAGTGGCATTTCATGCATTGGCTTTTTGTCCGTGGCATTCAAACCAGATACCCAGATGCAAGAATAGGTTACCAGTATATCAGAAAACGAAGCCGAAAACACTCAGTAAATTATTATAGTGACAACACAAACTCATAACAGCAGTGTTTACATATATGTACATAAGTTCAAACTCCTTGTGCGGCTGATGATATTATCATACCTGTAGGTGGGGCCACTGCTTTATTTTTTCTGTCCCCAATTTTTGGACTGAATTATGTGTACCTTCCAGTGTATAGACCCCTTTTTAAAAGCCTGTGACTTTGCTCCCAGTTGAGCTATCCTCTAAATTCGAAAAGTATGTAAATCACGAGAGGCTATTAATTCCAATGCAATTTGCTGCAGCAAAATCCATGAATGTTGTCAAAAGTTATGCCCGGAAAACAAATAGAGTATGGTCAAAATCTTATTCCAAAATTGGATTTTCTAACATCTCCTTCACAGTGCAAAGTTTTCAGCCAGAAAAAGATTGCAATTATCTGGAATCTCTCCTCTACAATTGTATGATCACAGATTTTTTGGAACATGCTATAGTTCTTGAGATATTTGGAAAATAATCCACCTAAGTCCCACATTTTTTGCGCAAGAAATGGCTAGGCTTTATATGCACCATTAGGCTTCAGCCTGCAACATAACGTTAAGACACAACGTTGTACACAGTAGGCACAGAGCAATTGTGTGGCAGGTTGTGCATTTAACATGAGAAATATAAAAATACCCATGAGCAGTCATTTCAGCCCCACAGAGTTGGCTATTGATTGTAGCTATTTTAGGACAGTTTGATTACCTAGCTGGCATATCGATTTAATCAATTCAATGATTACAATGCAGACAGACACACAGCCTTTACTCCATACCCATGTTGTCCCTGTTACAACACAATATAGCATTGTGACAGCACAAATTCAATGCAATAACTGAATTTCTAGAAATGTTCCCAATCTATCTCTGCAATTGACCATCATACAGAGATGTAATAGATTCATTGCATTTCTAAGTAATTCTAATTTGAGTAATTCTTCTTAATTCTGCATTTATTCTACTCTCTGACAAATGTGTTGAGAAGTGATCCCTAGTTGAATCGTAGCCTTTTAAAGTTTAACGGGTTTGAATTGAGTCTGAACTTCGATAGGCAACAATTCTGGCCAAACTAAATCAAATTAACAGGTTGCTTCTTCAATATTTAAAAATATTTATGAAAAAGTGTAACAGTATGTGTACAAAACTAATTTGCACACGCATATTTAAAGTTGCTGAGTATGTGCAAGTATGAAGGGTATAAGACATAACAAAAACAGGGACTGTGTTGTACATTGTGGCATCAACAAATGGGTAGATGATTGACAAAGTTATTCAATGCAGAGCACAGTTAGGCTTCCATTGGATAATTTGTTACTTGAACTTCATCAATGTACTGGAAAGGTGTGCAAACTGCTGATATTATTTATCTAAATTTTAAATTTATTTAATGGCACTCAAGCTGAAATTCAACAAAATTGTGCCAAACCAACTTATCGTTACAGCCCTTCCATGAGGTGAACTGCGCCAGCAATATGCGCAAAAAATGCTTAACTGCTCCACGTACTCAAGCGAAAGATATATTTTATAGCTACATGTCATTTCATGCAAATAACTGGCCAGACAAGATATGAGGCAATATTTTGCTTACCTTCAGCAACTTGCAAGGGCTGGTCACGGCTCTTGAGAAATTGAAGGGTGGCTTCAGTACATTCACCAAGACTTATCTCTGATATTGCCTGTGTCAGCTGTGGGTCTGAAGTTCTCATTGTCTAAAGAAGAGCATTTGTTTGATAATTGCTGACAGCAACATGATTTCCGACATTATTGAGGCGTACTCTTTTATACATTATACACGCTTCTTAAAGATTTTGTTTTCCTGGACCCAGGTACCTTGCCCCACCAACAGCAAAAGAAGTGAATGTACTTTTGCCCAAGAAATAAAACTTCATAAACCTTTTTAAAATAGGAAACGGGAAAACTGGTGCGCTGTCATAAATTTTTTAGATGAAAATGTGAACGTGCTACACCTAATGCCCATGACGGTTTGTAAGCATCCCTAACTAAATATATACCGTAGTGACGTGTGATTTGTGTAAGTGCATAGCCAAGATGTGAGTGTTGTAAGATTTATATCCACAAGGCAAAGTAAACTATTGTACGTGTCGCCATTGGGAAACCTGACACTACTACTGCCCAACATCCAGAAATACTGGGAGATTTTGCATGTGCCAAGTAAATTAGCTATTAATTTCAATTTTTTATGTTTATGCTTGTCCAGATTATATATAACATATGGATATGTAAAAGACATTGTAAATTTTTCTGCAGATGAATATTTTTGGTGAAGCAACTTCTATAGTGTAATACCATAACGCTGCAGACTCACTACAGATAACACCTCATACCTAGTGCAATAAAATGTCCTTAGGTATCTTGGAACCTTACCTGATTGAGCATTACTTTGTGCGGGGCATAGTGGATGAACGTGCCTGAGAGTATGGCTGGCTGACCTATGTCATCAGATGCCTGATTTGGTATTGGTGGTAATTGTAAGAAATCCCCACAAAATACCCTTTGTATTCCTCCCATGATCAGTTTATTTTTCCTTATGTGCTGCAGTAAATTGTGAATAACATCGAGTGTATACGATGATATCATGGAAATCTCATCAATTACAAGCACGTCTGCCTTTAACAACCTAAAAGTAAAAATACAATGACAAGACGATGAGCGATTGCAAGTGCAGACATTAAGTGTACTGGTATTTCTCCCCCACCAATGTTTTTGGAATGACTCCATGCATCCAAAATCAATATCATAACAACCATTGAAAAATAAAGTCCAGGTTTTCCTAACACAGCGTAAACTTTTGTCTAAATCAAAACCAGGATTGAGAAAATTTTCTTATCGAAACATGGAAACTTGTACGAATTCAGAGTTTGAGACAAATATTCATTTGGCAGTGTAGCCTGGTATTGCATACTCCTAGCATCAGGGGGTCTTTCAATTGTTCCTCGCAAAGTTGGTGTTTCAATCAGGCCATTTTGTTCCCAAATCATTCGCTCATTTTCT
>ERZ1740056.66-NODE-66-length-13490-cov-18.365761_pt1 | contig 13490 bp, 4 predicted proteins | sample MGYA00581746_ERZ1740056 | MGnify/ENA primary metagenome ERZ1740056 (study PRJEB43018, sample SAMN04849745) | marine metagenome | isolation source: floating plastic debris | place: Pacific Ocean | collected 2008-09-01 | study: EMG produced TPA metagenomics assembly...
ACTTAGAGGATCTCCTAAGTTTTCAGGTTTCGGCAAGAAAAGGAGTAATGCATATAAACATGCTGACACTAAAAAATGATGTCTGAATCAAGTATTATGTGGGCACTCATACAGCAACACCACAGGCGTCATGAACTTGCCAAGGCATAGCGATTCTAACCCTGTACCCATAGCCTCAAATCCTATTTTGGAGCGATAGAACAACAAAAACTTATATCCTGTCTGCAACTGCAATCGTTTTATATGGCAAAAGGGTGACACTACTAAAAAAATTTTTTCTTAACCGTTTGTGTACGCGAATCAAGCGATTAAGAAAGTCACCGCTTTGATGATATAAGGAATTCATCAATCTTAAATATTCAGAGCCTGTAACATGCATACGTACACTTAAGAGCGCGAACATTTGACACCCAAGAGAAAAAAAAAAGTTGATTAAATTGGGCGTTTGTCATTATGAACTACCACAGTTAAAAGAAAGGAAGACAATTTATATGTTGAATGATGCATAAAAAGTGGATTAATTTCACAAGCTGATTTACAATAGGTTGTCTTATCTCTTTGCAAGGGAGGCAACTTTGATGTATTTTCTCTCATTTTCCATGGTGGCAAAATCAGCTCCACATCATCATGAAAATGTCTAAATTAACTCATAACAAGCTGCTATAACCTCGTAGTATGAAAATTTTGACCTGCTCCAGCATTTCGGGCACAGGGATCACTTAAACAGCAACTATGCTATGTTTTTTTAAATTTAAGAGCAGATAACTTCAAATCAATTTTCACATCTGCCAGAGTTTTATTGTTAATTATAAAATAACTCAATTGCAGATTTATTTATTAGATAAATAACTCATTCAATGATTTGCAAACATATATGTGATTGATGACTAAGCACTCTTACACACTTCAACTGAAAGTCAACAATTTTACGCTGCCTGCATTAAAATAAAAGGCCCTCGCACACTACACACCAAACTGCAAAGATTTTTCTATAGAGTCGGTGGGAAAATCGTTGCTCACTTAAAAAACTGGAAAAAATCTTTGCAGTTATGAAAAATAGTTATAGTGTATATGGAAGATAACTGCATTTTTTGCAGTTTTGTGTGTAGTGTGAGAGGGCCTTAAAACTTGAGAAATATCGTCGCAGTTGTGAATTGTTGCAGGAGTGAAAGACATTGTAGTGTGCATGGACGTTTTCTGTTTTGGACAGATTCAGTTGTAGTCAGTTGGTGTTCCAGTCAGCTCATGATACATACAAAATAGGCAAACCTGCTACAACAGCTAGCACCTACCTCAAACGGTGCAAGAATTGTGGTCAAATAATAGATTCAATTTTTTCGACATATTGAAAACGATAAGGTGATCTGCATGACTATTAATTGCTAAAGAGAGGGTTAATAAAATTTTCTCCAACCATCAGCATAGCAATCTCGTAAGTTGAAAGATAACTATCAGACTAAAACAAGCACAGAGTTAGTAGCCCTACTGTGAAAATTTTGATTCATCGCTCAAACTTTTTAGTGTAGGATGACAGCGTTAGTTTGATCAATGACTTTCATGCTGGGCACTGCTGTGTCAGAATATGAATATGATTGAAAATCATTGGGTACTTCTCTAGCCCATTGCAGCTTTTAATATGGACTTGTCAGTTGGACATAAGATTGGCACTATGGCAGTTGCTTTGAGGTGAACGTACACCAGCACAACAGTAAAAGGTGGTTGCGTGAAAATAATGCATAAAAGTAACCAGATACAAGAACCAGATACTTTCTACCACTTTGGACGTCCATTTGTTGTGCCAAAAAAGTGTTACACTCTATATAACAAGGAGGCATCAAAGTATCGAGAAATTTTTGTCTTTACATTTTTCACATGTACAATGTATTTCTAATTTTGGCGGGGTTCCGGGAATAAGACAAGTTGATGCCATGATTTTCAAAGATTAGACTGGTGTTTAGTGCCATTACAACTCATGGGGTCTGCTTGATGTTTACCTGTTATACAACTCAATCAAGAATAGGGTGATACTAGTTCGGAATTAAAGGACATTATTTCATTATTATTGAACAGAATTCTAGCTTTGGCAGTCTTGATAATTACCATACCCTTTGTACAGACACATTTCATACATACAAAACTGGAAGCAACGTATACGCTTTTCAAAAAATCAAGGACCACCCACTATTTAGCTTTCTTGAATTTTCACTTCAAAATTCAAACATCTGTATAAATGTCAAGCAGGCATTTAATTCCCCCCATTCGGATCCTTTGAATTATTGTAAGTCTAATCATTTGCAGATTTCATGTTCAATTACTGCATTATGATTTTTACTGAAAAATGGCACCAGAATCAAAGTAGACGAACTTGTTGGTGCAATAAAATTGGTCTACAGCACATAAACACAAGTAACTAGAAAAAGCTTTGGCAGGTCAGTCCCAATGCTCCAGGTGAAACTAAGGTGAACTCTATGCGAAATACTTGCACATGAAACTTTTATTGTCAATCCAGGTTACAGCAATTGCTTGCGTAAAACCATGTCATTTAGGTATCCATAGCACACAGTTATCGGTATCATCATTACCATGATCATCATAAATTTTATGCTTTCATCACAATCCTCCGGTGGTTATTGCATTACTACTTATAACTTGCCTGCTTGCCAGCACTGTGTTGTTGTCTGTGTTGACGTTAGTCCTTTAACAAGGATATAAATAGCCATCCAATCATTATGGAAAATGAAGCCGGCTCAGCCAATCAGATGATTATAAACCGTCAACACTGTGGAATTTCCAATGTTAAAAGGCATGTACAAAGTAAACAAACATCTCTGAGATGAGAAATCAGTGGTAAGGTTATTTAGGTACCGTACTGAATTATATGAGAGATCAGTTACTACTATTCTACACCACTGAACTAACAACAACTGCTTGGATTTATACTCTAAAAAGCGATTTGCAACGTTTACCAGAATACGCAAAACGGAGCGTCAATCAGACAACGAAGGAACAAAATATCGGTACTTGAAAACCAGTAGTATAAAAATCTGGTAAGTTTGCCCTTTTAGCAATTAAGTTTTTCAGGTGTCTCCAGGATTATTGTTGATGTCATATTGTCATGAAATCTTGATAAGCCTAGCAGTGTTTTTGATAATAATAATGGTCTCAAAAAATTTTTTAGTCAAGCAGATCAGTAAAAAGGCCTTGTCTTGCATCACATTCACTCACAATCATACCACTTTAGTCGATTACTTGGAGGGCTGGATAAATCCGTGTTGGTTTAGAAAAAGCCAAGGCCAAACATTTTGGCATGCATATTTACCACCTATGAATAAGGATAAGAAAAACTATTGAGGTCAAATCAGCAAAAAAATTGACACCACTCATTCCAATCCCACCTGTTAAATTAAGCGTTTGTCCAGGAGGAATCAAATGGAATTAGTATGACTGTGTGTAAGCAGTCTTGTTATTGCCAGTAAATTTCTACTCCATTTAGAGCAGCTGACATGGCATCTGATCAGGGAGTTGTTGCCATCAAATGTTACTACTGTGCCCGTACATTTAGTCGCGTTTCTGTCAGGACCGCTTGGAGTCATGTCTATCATTGCACCACTGTAAGAATTGACAAGAATGCTGAGCCTATTCAGGTATATACTTCCAGAAATCATTGAAACCTCTCCATTGTAAACAGCACCGATAATACATCATTGTCATAAACAGCTATTTTGTGGCATCAGATAATGCTATCACTGATATTTATGATGGTCACATCCTGCCATAGAGGCAAAGTTGAACCTATAATTGGACATCAAAGAGATAGCTGTTTCATAATTATTTATTTTGACTTTGTGTCCATTTCCGCTTGTTGGCGATTACATTTACGCCTTTGGTTGTTACCTCAATAGAGTAATAACGTTGTAGTAGAATGCAATTTTACTCTTCTTGCAAAGAAAAATATGGAACAACTTATCTTGGTATTGATTTCATTGTGTTTTAGATTCACTGTGGCAGCTGTGGGTTTTCTTTCAAATCTGTGAACAAAAGGCACATGCAAAGAGGCTTCTGTGCACACATAACACAATGTCATAAGGCAGTAAACCCAGGTAATGATTCCAAATTCTATTACCTACCGTAAAGCTTGGTAGGCTACAGGTGTATCCGAAAATGATAATCTTACAATAACGTTAGGGCCTTCTAGTCCATAATCTGGGAAGACAGAATTATGGATAGTTCAGTTGCTGGTTGATTGTTTAAAGCTTTGGGGACCTCGAAGTGACGTGTCTTATTCGCTGGATTTATCAATCTTTCATTGAAAAATAATTATAAACCCTATCTTCTTACAAACTGAAAACAGAGTGCTATGATGTAATAAGATACAGTTAGATTTATAACCAAATTGACAACAGTTCAGCCATTCGTTAGCCAATAGATATCACACACTGTCACTTGGTGAGAAATTGGCAAACCTATGCATTAATCTCCCTTAATCTGTTGCATTTCTTCGAAGTGAATATTGTGAACAATATATTTTACTGGTATGCAGGCTAAATCTGTATGTTAAAACATTACATTTCATTTGCAATTAGAAGGAATCAAATTGCTAAGACAAACTGCAGCATAGCAATAAATCATCAATTTCTACACACAACTGATACAGTGTATTGTATTAATTTTTGGTATGAGTATGGCATATAGAAAATCTAGGGCTGCGCCACTGAAAATCACAAACTACATAGCACCCGTTCTCATAGTGTTAATGAGATTATTATAAACCTAAGAATTAGCAGTAGAAACAAAGGGTGATAATATAAGCTGCGGATAGATGATGTAGGAGCTCCCATCTGCGGCTTTTATCATAACTGTGTATCTTATCTACAGCTACTGTCATTCTACTGTGGATGGGCGTGTTAGAGGACTGCAGGGTTTAGGCTATTCAGATAATTTCATAGTCAGCCAAAATTAGCAGCTAGAATTAAATAAACACTACAGCAGCCTGAGCATAATGTTGATGGGTATCCAACCTGAAAATATCAGAAAGTATTGCCTCTTTATCAAAATGAAGTCAAGTTGTTATTTCGAAGAAAGCAAATAAATTTTTCTCTTGTAAAACATGCTTGTATTGTCCCAGGTTATTTCCTGATTTTTCATGGTGGTCATTCATATTCATATTACATACAGTTCTTTTTTATTTCAGCTGCATTGCCATCTGCCCCGGTGCTGTACACTAGAGATATGGCTGGCTGTGACCAACAAGAATCTGTTTCCCTCAGTGAGGATACCAATACAGAACCGAATGAAGAAAATCAGATGACTGAGACCATCGAGACACCAAACTATGAAGAAGCAGCAATGCAGCCTGACGCAGTAACATTCAATAACCTGATTCAGCCAGACCTCTCCAACGCTTTTTACAGGTAAGCATATTGGTGACATTGATTTCAGTTTTATATGAATAGATGCAGATGCAGTAGTATTATTAGTATTCATAATGATGAATATCTGAATATGACTAAACTACTGTGTAACTTGTAATGCTGTAAAAGATATTACCTAAATTAGTTCCATTTGGAATTAGAGACTAAGCCTACAGGTTGTGCATTTTGGAGGTTCAATATTTTCAATTTTGATGTATCGATACCATATGAGTTATGTTAACTCGATTTTCAATGTCAGCGCTTCGATATTTTTGATATTAGTGTTTCGATATCGGGTGTAGGAGCCACCTTGGTTTAAATTATCATGTAATAGTGAGAATATTTTCTATCCAGGGTTATTGATTATTTGGTAGTTCGATCAATATAGTATTGACTTTTGAATTTGGCCATGTTTTTACGATATGAAAATGGCAATTTTTGGATAAAGTTGATGATATGGAAATTGAATCAGCACTTATCTCAATAATGTAAGGACATAGACTTATTATTATTAAGTCTATGGGCAAGGAACAGGGCAATGTGACCAAAATCTAACCAATATCTAACCACACAATAAAATTAGGGATTTTATGTGTTTTGTGATGGAATGTCAAATAATTGACTACTCTTAGATGAAGGGCTATCCAAATGCTAGCTAAACTTGACATGACAAAAAACTAACTTCTTTTGCTGTCATTTGAGTGTAAAAACTATCAAGGTAATACTTTTATGGTAAAAACCTCACGGCTTGATTACAAGTGCCTGAACAGACTCAAAATCTTGAGAATTAGATTATAGTCGCATGCGCTAGCTCCAATGTAAGGGTGTACTTTGTGACCATAGGCATATAATAATTATTGTGATGCCAATGATAATGACAGACCAATATTTTACTCTCATAGAGATATGGCAATGTCAGTGATGCCAAGTTCATTCTATGTGCGTCCCCTACCATGAGGAAATTCTTCAATCTTTGGTCAAATCTTATTTTTCTCGGGGTTATTGTAACATTTTCAAGTACACTGTAAATCAATTTGCGTATCGATACCTCATGTATTTTCTTCATCTCAGGGCAATCATACCTCATAACTTGATTTAAAACCTTCAAAATATGGCATTGGCTTAATAACAAGTATTTAGAAATATACAACGGTTCATAGCAGTCAATGTTTGATTTATCGTTATTTGTCAACTGGCAATCGACAAGGGAGAATGATTCATTGACTGTTATGCAACATTAACAATACCTTGCACAACTCCCTATCCAGTCAATTGACTGCAGTTTCCTTGGTTTTGAAAAACAAACGTTCGCACATGGCTAACAAATAGTTGCTCTAAACATCGCAACATAATTTTATGACCTGATGGCTAACATGAGCCTGTCATTGCCCATGTCTCCGCTGCTTTTGACCGGGTTAAGTAAGGTGGCCTTATTAGCTGAATGTTTTGATATGTCAGTTGAAAATATTGGAAAACTGCAGCTGTAAACAAGATGATTACTTATACACCAGTTAGCACAGCATGACAGTGTGATAGGGTATACTTGTCTATGCAGTATATTGACAGCAGTTTTGGTTGCGTTTTAACAACGTATCTTCACATATGGCTGACAACCAGTTGATCTTGATAATTATAATTTTATGACCTTTTGATATAAATCTGTCTCTGACCACACTTCTGCTGCTTTTGACCCGCTTAGGCTAGGTGTCCTTAGTAGTTGGATGTTTTGAAATGACAATAATTGTAACAACGAATGCAAGTCAAAAAGAAAGGAATAGTGGGGTTGTGGACTAGATGTTTATTTGTTCACCAATGGGACAGTAAAAAATAGTACTTAATTCGGGGATAATCATGTACATGACTAGCCCATGACTAGTAGGTATCTAATGAATTTACATGTGTGTGGGGACAACGGGTGATGCAGTTGAACGCTGGAATGCAACTGATCTTTCATAATATTCTAAAAGAACCCAATGGATGAGCTTTGAAAATCAAATAGGCCTATTTTATGAAAATCGAAAGACTAGGAGTTACGCATTCTGGCAAGCGTGAAATAAACTGGGTATTCATCATAAACGTAATATGAAAAATATATTAATAAATAAACTGGGTATTCATCATAAATGTAATATGAAAAATATATTAATATCTTTATACCTCTATGGTTTTCACACACTATCCTATTTGATGTCTTTGTTCTGTTAATTTTTGCTCAGCCAATTTCTCAAGTAATATTGATGTTTTAAATTGTACACATTACAGAATCAAAAGGTTGATGTAATGCTACCAAATATTGGGAGAGGAAATTGTCTCCATAAAAAATCTGTTGTCACATATCCCACTCCGAGATTGAAAATTATTAGGCCTACATGTGAAGTTTTTAAATGTTTTAGGTTCACCATGCGTCTGCATGCCAATGCCCGTGTCAATTCAACAGTGACCCAAGAGATCATTCAGGAGGTTGGAGATCTAGTTCATCAAATTTCTTTATGTAATGACAGTCAAGTGAGGGAAATTACCAGTAACGTTGCTGAGCTTGACTCCGAGCATAAAAGGTACAACAGATATGAGAGAGACGGTTATGTCAGACCTTTATCCAAGAAAATTGGTCAACGCGTCGAAACCGTTACGAACGATATTGGTTGTGTTCAAAAGATGGTCGACTGTGAAATCCAGTATATACCCATCTTATCAACACTAAAAACGATCCTAAGCAATCTACAAATTCGTGAGCTGATAATTCAGGGTAGCCGTTCCAAGTCTGATGATGGCATCATTGCAGCGTTCAGTGATGGAAAGCGATCGCAATCCATGAAGATATTTTCGGCAACAGATCCCGCTATAAAACTTCAGTTGAGTCTTTACCAAGATGACATCGAGGTGGCAAATGCTTTAGGAGCGAATAGTGGCATATACAAACTTACGATGTACTATATGATCATCTTGAACTTGCCATCGATGTTTAATGCTTTACTTGCCCATCACCATTTAGTGTGCGTGGCCATGGCATCAGATATAAAAAGGTTTGGCCACAATGCAGTAACAAAACTCATCGTGGATGAGGTGAAACAGCTAGAAGAAGGGATCTTCATAGACAAGGATATCTATGTAATAGGCACCTTGGCAACAATAACTGGTGACAATTTAGGAATGAACAGTATTCTGGGCTTGGTTGAGTCATTCTCTGCAACACACTATTGCCGCTTTTGCATGCTGCCTAGGGCAGAGTGTCAAGTAACAACAAGCTGCAGAATAGCGAATGATCAAGCGAGAAATGCCCAAGAACATGCTGCTCACATCAAAAACCCGCAGACACGAGAAACCGGTGTTGTACGCTCCTGCGCCCTTGACGGGCTTTCATATTTTAGCAGCATTGAAAGTTTTACACCAGATATCATGCATGATATCCTGGAAGGCGTGGGTAAGCTGGAGTTAGGTCTTATATTGGAGTCACTTATAACAAAAAAAATTGTGACCATAGACAATTTCAACACACTGCTGGACACATTCGATTATGGCTATACAGATGCAAGCAACAAACCACGTTGTTTATCTCGAGCAAACAACAGGATCAATGTGAGGCAATCAGCCTCCAGAATGTGGTGCCTACTTAGGGTCATGCCACTGCTCATTGGGGAGTTAATCCCCAATGACAGCCCAGAAATGGAGCTATTCAGACTCTTGCGCGAAGTCATGGCCTATTCATTTGCCCCTATTCACACAACTGCAACAACACTGTACCTCGATTTTATTGTGGAACAGCACCATACATTATTTCGACAACTGTACCCTGACAACCCACTCACTCCAAAACAACACAACTTGCTTCACTATGGTGAGGCAATCAGAAGAAATGGCCCGCTGACCCTGTATTCAACAATGCGATCAGAATCTAAACATCTACTTGCTAAACTAACAGCATCAAGCTCATGTAACTTCCGAAACATTCCACTGACAGTTTCCAAAAAGTATCAGTCTAATGCATTTTCCCTTTGGTTCAATGGTGATATATTCCCTCGCAATGTTGCAGGCAGCAAAGTACGAGAAAGCATCTCAAGCATCACATACAATGGATCGACCATAAAGCCTGGCTGCGCTATTATACAGGATAGACAGATTTTTACAGTTACATCCATCAAACTGAATGATGTTGGAGAACCGGATCTTTGTGTAGTACAACACCATGCCGAGTGGTGCAACAAGTTACTGGCATACACCATTACACCAGAGCAGCATGACCTGATAATCTCACCAACACTCAACACCTACCACTGCGGACTCAGTGTTTGGAAATCCACACAGGGTGTTTCCTGTATAGTACCAAAATACAAAATCGATCTGAAATCAGAACTGTGACATTGTAGTTACTATAGATATGATTTCTATGGTATTTGGCGGATCAGATTGATGGCCACACAACCATATCATATTTTATAGTTCAGATAACCCGGGACGCTGTCGAGCTTCTCCCCTTCTCGGAGTAGAGAGGATGGATTTGGTAGTGGTTACCACCGACTCTGCACAATTAAGTGTTGGCGTGATTGTCTACAGACTTGTGTTTGTGTACTGACTTACTTCAGTTATATCCTTAAAACTGTACCTAACCCTTTACCTTATGAAGTATATATTGTAGGCAATAAACGAAGCTAAAAGTGTCTGGCACACCCAGATATTATGGATTTATCAGTCCTGTGGATAATCCTTAATTTTATTCGTACATTTATTCACTGTCAGCGCAACACTTCTCTATTGAACTATCCTTATGGCTTCGTTTCTGGCTTGCTGTCTCTCTATCAATGAGTTTTTTAGCACATTAAAACATTATAGGGGACTATTATTTGATAATTTGACACCAATAAAAATTCAAGTATAAATTTATTATATTCCAGTTCTTGATTTGTTGCCTATGCAGGATTTAGCCACAGTTTCTATTGCTAAGTCTCTGAATGAACTGATAAGTGTGTGGGGACAAAAATGCTGCAGTTCCAGGTTCGAATGCTATGGATATTTCCTGAGGTAGAAAAACAAATATGTCATGAAACACAAAGCATTAAATAAATTTTCTATTCTGCCAAGTGTGAAACAAACAGGCTATCTTTACACACTGTCCTATTATATTTCTTTTTTCATTTTCGTTTATAATTTTTGACATATTTATTATTTTATTAGAAATTACACCCACATTTCAACTAGCACCTGTCCAGAACACCCGATTATTATTCTATCACCGTCAATGATACAAAATACTGTCATTGTCACAGCGTCATGGGTTAGATCGGTCATACACGAATTGATGCTTCATGATAGCAAATTTAGACATAGGGCCATAGCGGACAACAGGCCACAACATCAATCTTGACTAGATGTTAACCAAACAAAAACCATTATTTTACCACAAAATATTTCATCAGTTTGATTCATCCTTTGTATTCACTATTCACAGTATCAAATGATTACGTTCAACGGATTCTATCAATGACTATGGTCAAAGACAAATACTATGTTATTGCTATGGTCTTTGCCATAAAGCCATTCTTTATATGGCCTATTCTCATTTATGATTTGCTCATTTTCAAAATTGTGGGCTGTCCTCAAATTTGAGTTTTGGCGCTATCTACACAAAGAATATCACTTGAAGCTCCCAGTGGCAGTGGAAAAGAAAGATCATTTATTCTATCACAACCATAATATTTAAAGCTATGGCTTCAAATACGCCGATATCTCAGGCTTTGAGTCATGTTTCTGGGCAAATGGCAGAGTATGCAATGTTGGGTGAAGGATCACAGGTTTTGTCTGAGATAGAAAACGAACATCACTTTCTGTCAGAATTCGGAGAAAGCATTGTTAGAGCTGCTATCGGTAAGTTGTTCTCATACGCACAGTCTTACTACACTATACATGTTATTCTGTTATGAGTTTCCATATGTGTTTACAAAATCATTGCATTTACTATAAAGCATGGCACGCTGCACTGTTCCTCAATAATGAGGGATAAAACAATTCAATCCATAAAATAACTGTAGGCAAATCACCTTTAAATCATCTCAACCAATGAGCAAGAACGTATAACATGGACTTCCACAGGATTTCTACATTAGATGGGTGATTTTTTGTAGCAAATGAAGTGGATGAAGTTACTTTCATGACGTTGAGCGAATACATGATTGAGAAACTTCAGCCGGGAATGACAATTGGCTTCTTAGCAAAGCTGGTAGCTAAGCAGACCAGTATGAAGGCACAGCAGGTAAGCCATCATTCAATGCACTTCGTGGCGCCTCTACCAGTATCTAAGGCACTGGTGGGAAGCTACAAGTCACTTTTCGTATAAACTTATAAAAGTGTGACAACTCCAACGAGAGCATTTAGTATTTTCTATGTCATGTAAAATTCTTTTGATTTCCCCTCTATATAACTCTTTAAATGAATTGCAGTTCAATTGAGTATTGGCTTGGTTGTAGTTGATTAAATAGATATCTAAACATTAAACAGCTTTCTGTGCAAAATTGGTTTGGGCAGCACTGATCAACATCTTACACCCATATTCTTGATTATAATTAATGCCAAGATGTTTTTTTCTTTAATTGGCATTCAAAGCAATCATCTTACAACTAGGTTTGCTCTACGAGCATTGTTAAGACAATAGAAAAAAGAACAAATGCTACAAAAGCACTGGTGTGCCAATCCATCAATGAAGAAAATCCACAGAATATACCAACATAAGGATATTCACATAAATGCTAAGACTGAAATGATTGGGCCATACAAGTATATTATATGTACGTGTATATTCACTTTTTTCAACCAGGGCAATAACAAAGAGGTTCAACGCTGCAGTGTTCAAACTCAAGGACACCAGGACAACGACCGAGGACTTCCTAGAACGATTGTTGTAAGTTCACCTAGGACGTAACAATAGGACTTCTACATTTCTCTGATTGACCGCAAAGGCTCTTTTAAGTCAGCCCAAGTAACATGAATGGCAAAATTCATGCTCAGAACAAAAACAAAAGGAACTGCTGAAAGTATTGTCAACCATTACCATTGAATTTCCTGCCACACAGATATACAGCATGCATATTGATATTACAAACACCTATACAACTATCAACAATTCAGACAGGGTGGTAAAAGCATGGTTGTGTGCACTTTTGTAGCATAGAGGTGGCTATACTTATGATAGCAAAGAGATCATGTCGGCAAACTATGGTGTGGCAGTCATTGATCGCATGATGGGAGAGGACTGTGATCTCCTGGAGTTCGAACGGTTATATAGAACCAAAGTTATCAGACTTCACTGTCTGGCTCTAATGGAGATGGTGGCCAGGAGATATCCTGATGCAGAGTAAGTCCACAATATCAAATAAGAATCAAACAACAAGTTTATGGTGTTCACCACAGACCTGAGGTTGGTGTGATAATTTTTGGGTGGTGTGTGATTACTGTGTTTGTGTTCAAGATATAACACTTTATTTGATGGACTGCTTTGAGAATTAAGTGTCCCAAGGATTTCAAATTCTTCACTGTAAATCTTTTTGTGGTTTCCAAGAACTGCTCTCTAATGGCTTTGTATTGCAAAGAGAATGCATAGGCTCCTTTCTGCATATTTTTCGCTAATCACAACACATTCTCGCTCACTGTACAAAAGATCCCTTTTCATTCATTTGATGGCCCAAGATGCACTAGTGACTCCACAGGCAAAGATACACTATAATTCACGCTGAAAATACTCCAAAAAACATTCCACAAAGATAAGTGATATCTTTTTTGGCCATAATTCCCAAAAATCACTCTCAAGATGTGTTAGGAAGGAGCCTATGCGCAATATTTTTAAAGTCAAAACCCTTAGACTGCTACGGCTAATACATGTAGCTCTGGTTTGGGAATAAATATAAACTTCAAATAATGTTATATATCCTTAACACACAAACAAAGCAACAGCACCACATGGAAAGAAGGCCTTAGTAACCTTAACGCTGTGGTGTTCACTTTATTAGGGAGGTTTAGATAGACGTTTACCTGAACGTGAACGTCTGAATGTGACGTCATGACCACACGTTAGAGGCCAACCTCAAAACCTCT